>Ga0209780_1004457_pt1 | contig 10781 bp, 16 predicted proteins | sample WorMetexBAHAMAS2_FD_187384 | JGI IMG/M metagenome (GOLD analysis project Ga0209780, IMG submission 187384) | Marine gutless worms symbiont microbial communities from Max Planck institute for Marine Microbiology, Germany - Inanidrilus exumae... | ecosystem: Host-associated > Annelida > Digestive...
GGGGGGGGGGGGGTGTGAAGTCTGCCGTCTCAAACTGCACCGTGTTTCTCTGCTTGTCCTTTGTTCCGATTGTGTGCATCTTCCTGGGACTGACTAAAACGTTTCATAACACCGTCCCACTATGCTGTCCTCGGACGTCCATGGTAGTCTACCAGTCAAAAGCAACAACATGGAGCAGAGGCTGGTAGGCACTTTCAACACATGCTGGTTACATCAATCCTACAGCCACGTGTGCACGTGCGTGTGTGCGCACACCACAACTGTAAGAATTGCTCAATGCATTTCCAAGCTGTCCGTCATCTGAGGCAACCAAACCGAGCTTTAGTTTTTATGTTTATGGTATTTTCTGGTTTACTGGTGCATGTCTACTTTTGTTGTGTTCGGTTTGGTTTCTTCAGTGCCATGCTAAGTGACTGGCTGGAAAGAATCATAGATGTTAAAAACATTAATTTGCAAATAAAAAACATAAAAAACGTTTTTTTTCACTTTTATAAAAAAAACATTTTAAAAGACATGCATAAAAAACATCAAACTGCCATATCCATTCAAGTAAGAACATGAGTTCGGTTTCAGTCACACAGTTACACTGGAGACATGACAAGTTATTTGAATAGAACTAAGTTAAAACCAAAAAGTGCTCACCGCAATTTTCCGAAATAAATTGCATCATATTTGTAATTTTGTGTGTGGATGTTTTCAAAACAAAAAGCAAAAAGCAGTGCAATGAAAAAGACACAAAAAAACATTAAAAAATAAAAAACATAAAAACACGTTTTTTTTAAATTGTTATAAAAAAACATAAAAAAACATTTTTTACATCTATGGAAAGAATGTCTCTAAAATGACGTACATTAGTGTCAGGTGGGATGTAAAACCTCAACGTAAACAATCATCATGCCTAAAGGGTGAAAACTAACAGTCACAACTAATAATCATCAAATAATATAATGACTGAAGACATCAAATACTTCAAAACAGCTCCTCAACGTCGCCTCTGTGGATACAATCTCCTCAACTTTCTGCAGGTATCCATGAAAGACACCTCTCGAACTTCTTAGCTTGGTTCTAGTAGTAACTAAACTATCACTAACTGTATTTTAACGGCCATTACAGGTAAATCTGGACTAGCCAGTTCCTCTTGGTTTCCGTCCTACACTTGTTCCGAAAGGGAACATCAGCAGATAAGTAGCACGGGACGTTTATGGACCACATGTTTTATCTGTCAATCAACCAACACTCTCAAAACACTGAAGACTCCGGATGGAAGATCACCGTCCCTTCATGATGGCTCACTGACGTTGTACCGGTTGGCAGTTTGGCATAGTAACAGCACGTTGGGTTTCGATCAACAAAGTTAACCTACGCTGAGCCTGTTTAGTACTGGGATGGGTGACTGTGTCTGGGTTCTACTCCCGGAGGCGGCACCTTATTTTTGGTATGTAACCAGCCAACTAGGTTGACTCAGCCTTCTACCCTCCGTGGGACGGTAAAATGAGTATTAGCTTTAGGGCTGAGTAATAATAAATGGCGATAGCGGATGCGGATGGTAGCTGCCATTTCCGGCGGACTCACAGTCCAAGTTGATTGGCTTGGCCTGAGGGTTGGCGGCCAACTGGCACTTAGCCTGCATTCATCAAATGAACTGGGTAAACTCTCGCAATGGCTTTGCCATGATGACAGCACCATAAATGTCATCTCGGTTATTATTATTATTATTAACAAATCTACCTGTGAGTTCACACAGATAAATACAATCTATTCGTAAGCAATTAGCGTACATATGAAACAACCTCATTAACGGCTACAGTGTTCTTTCTGGCGCAGCTTTCTACGTCCCAAACAATAACAGACTGATCGCGGCTTGCGCTGCACAAATATCACACACACACACACACACACTCATTGCGCAGTGTAACAAAATTGTCAATTGAATATTAGAAGCGCAGCGTGAGACAAACATCAGTAATACAGTATGTCAGTGGAAAGCAGTAGCATGAACCAACAGTTCAGGAATAAATGCCTGCACAGCACTGCAAAACTAAGCATAGTACACATGTACGTTTTTGTTAATGACTGCACTCCCTGTTTTAATGAGAAAAAAATTGATGGCAGAATACTATATTAATCTCACTGATGTAATAAACGTCAGTTCATTTATAAAGTAAAAACATTTACTCATCACATTAATTAGACTCAAAGTAAAAATAACGTCTGACGTGTCCCAACGGTTTTTTCTTATTTGAGACATAAAAAAAGTTTAGCATTAATCAAATAACACCAGATATGCTGACGAGTCCACATAAAAACAGCCAGACCTGTACAGTAGGCAACCATCGACTGTAAATTCCATTGCAGTAATAGCACTATAGTGTCCTCGGAGCACGGCAATGCAAGAATTACGATCAAGTTTCCACAGACGAATACTGTATTCATCATCAGCAGCAAACAGCAGAAGCCGCGATGAGTCGGGATGATATCGTACTAGACTATAACACAGAGTTCACACAAAACACACACTGTCATATTTTGTCAAAACAACCTTCTTTTTATGTTACTACAGACTTGGCTAGGTTGTACATAACAGAACAGCAAGAGACAATTATAGTTAATTTTTTTACAGACAAGATACAACGTGCTAACTCCAACTATGAAAAACTGGCCTTCCTAGTTTCTCGATCCATGAACCAACTCTTGAGAGAATAAATTTATGACGTTAATTACCCAGACGATGCTGTGCTAGTGTGGTATTAGCTATGGTCTGTGTCTGTCCATCATAAGGTTAATTCTATTAAAACAGCTGAACGGATGGAGCTTTAGCATACATGCTACCATCAACTTATCCTACACTGTGCTGAAAGGTAATTTCGGTATCTGGAACTTTGTCAAACTCCGGTGTTAAAAAAAAATTTTGCAACTGCACGTCGACCGTCACAAGTGTGATTAACTTAGGTGGACGCTCAGTGTGATAAACTGGTGATGGTCATCGGTGGTCAGTTTATCACAATGGTACTAGTAACTGAAGTCGTTGTTGTCATGCATCTGCATTCTGCACCAGTAATGGCCTTCTTATGAGTAAGCAGTCATTGTTCACATTCAAAAAAGGCAGTCATAGACAGCCCGCCCATGCCTGTCAACATGCATGCAGCCAGCCACGTGTCACTAGGCTGTCGTGCCCCACCCCCACCACAAAACCAGACATGCGTAATGCACTGCATTGTCAGAGCGGACCGAGCCATTGCCACAGTTAATATAAACATACAAAGCAGTAGGAAATGGCAGACTTTGCCCCCGACCTGCAATAATGCCAACCACTGCACCATCCAATCAAAGCATTTGCTGTCAGCTGTGGGACAGTTTATATCGCTCAGGCAGGGGTGATGGGTAGTTTGTTGATGACCACTGCCGCCAATTTACTGTACATGCACCATTGTGAAAACGTGACTTCATCCACAAAACCGAAGGTAAACAACATAGCGCACTGTCTTCACAAAACGACTGAGCCACAGCCACAGATAACATGTACAGAAAATTTTGTGAAATTTGGACACGTGGATTTTGAGACAACCAAACGGACAGACAGACAAACATATAGATATGCTAACTGCAATATTTTTCACCACTGCCGGCGTAAAGTAATTATATAATAATTGCAACCTGACGACTCCACAATGCTGACGCAGGTTGTTGGTACAGTATTCACGTACTACATCCCACACTTTAACAGTTGCATCGGCACCGCCAGTTGCTAATAACGTTGATGTGCTATCAAACGCCATTGACGAAATCGGTGCTGTGTGAATTGCCTAGAATACAACACAGCAACAACCACAGAACCTCATCCAAAGAACATCTAACAAATTGGTTGATTAAAACTTAAAGGTGATATGCAACAATTTTTTTACCAAATTGATTAAAAGTAGTTTCTAGCTGTTTACAGTAATATAAACCCATCTGTGTAACAAATTTAGATAAATTATACCATAAAAATGCTAAAAAGTACAAGTTTATTGGTCTTTTTGGTATAGTTATTCTTCGGCTATTTCCGTCATGTGTGACGTCATACCAGGATATGCTAGTTTTGTTTGTGTTGGTATGCGTTATTGAGATTAGATAAGAAGTTATTTATTTTACCAGTTTGTTTTAAGAACCTATTTCTACGTTGTTATGCCTATGTGTTGTGTAATGTCTCACTCAACACACCAATAACCTATTCCCTTGTTTGTTTTCCTGGTATGACATCATCACTTGCAAAGTAAACAAATCATCGAGTGTGCATTTTCTGGCGCTTTTTATAAAATTTCCTAATTTTTTTGATGTTCCTTAATCTTCAAATAGATTTGCTTATATTAAAAACATACTATGGGCAATTTACTTTAACGACCAAAAAATCATTGCATATCATCTTTAATGGCACTACAGTGGTTAGCTTTTTAGACTGCAAGGATGCAATAAAAAAAATTTACATTTACGTTACATCACACTATTTTGTGCCATTAAGCTTATAGTTTGTCACTATGGGCTATTAAAAACAGACCGGTAAAGATGGGTTTTAAGACATTTTCGGAAAGTATTAAAGGTCTGAGAAAAAAGAAGAGTGGAAGGGACAGAATTCCAGACCGTTTGTCATATAGACTCATACTTTGATACAATCTATAATATTATTAAAAGTTAGTTAGTTGGAGTTTAACGTCCCTTCTCAGCACAAATATGGCTATATCAGAGACAAAATATTATTACAAGCTGACTGACTGAGTACATCTATTGCCTTTTGTAACATTTCAACACAAAATGTACTAAAAGTATTTTGTATGAGACACATGCACATATAAACAAAAACCTGAAGTACAATATAATATTCATAAAAGAAATCACTATAGTTTGTACACAATAATAAAAATTAATAACTGCAATTAATTACCTAACAAATATAAGGCAAGTTAAACAATTAATAAATTGTACTACAAATTCTCTCATTGTGCCTAACATGCCTGATAAGTTCAGCACTAATAAAGAGCATAGATATGTTGATCACTGTTAGAGATGCATGGCATATCATACTACTACATCTGGGCTGCCCAACGTATTTGAAGGTTAGGGCCATAAACAAATCTGGAAACAAAGTGGAGGGCCACAACAGGTGTCTGGAGGCTGTGCCCCAGTGGGGTTCAGGGGCAAATCCCCTAAAGCTGACGACATTTTACTGATACAAAAATTAATTTTTGTGCTATATACAACTTTAAGCTGAAATACACCGCAATCCAGCATAATCTACGCACGAAAGCCACTTTTGTGTCAAAATCGACACATTTTGGGCGGGATGCGACCGTGTGTTGTGCGCCCTGTACTACACAAAAATAGATATCAAAAATAACAGACATTGTCAATCAAAGTCTACAGCACCTTCCAGGATCTCATAACTACTCCATTGGTCCAATCCCAATGTCGTAGGATTAGATTGCTGCTGCCCGTCACTAGAACCTGTAACATTCATGCACAGAAAGAGTCAAGTATACAAAGATGCAAACGTTGTGAACATTTCCTTGATGTTCACACCTACGATCACAAAGTTATCATCAATTAAACATACCTTCTCAGAAATCACTTTCAATGATGTCCAATGAACCACTGACAGAGGGAGGTTTTAATGTCATATTAGAAACATTAGACGTCATAATGGACATAGGTCTGGGTTTTCCAGTCAATCAGTATTATTCATATTGACAACAATAGATCCACAATTTAAAGTCATGACTGTTGAAGAATCTATAGAACAAACAAGCTACAGTCAGCAGACTCTGGTCATTATAGCCCTTAACTTGTTATACACATTGCTGTACATAAAAATTAACTCTAAACAACAACAGTGGCATTAACCTAAAACTAACTCCATTACAGTTTTCAACTACAATACATTAAAAACACCATTTGTTTATAGGTGCATCCATTGGTAGGCGTATATTCAACAGAAAATGATTCAAATTATAAACTATAACATACAACAATAAATAGCAAATACCTTGTTGTCAGGGCTTAATAGAAAGTATGTCAACTCTAAATCGTCTTCCTGAAGAACAATCACAGAACGTAGGGCACAATCACATAGTATCAGCAGCAGAAACGTCACAATTAGGCAACAGATGGTCGTATTGACTTCAATGTTGATGGAACTTGTGACTGTGGGGGGCAAATTTACTAGACCATTAGGTCAAATGTATTTTTTAAATTATGGTGGACTATTAGATAATACAATGGAACATTAACTGAAAACCTTCTCTGGTTGTGAGTATAGCCCACACCTCTTCTGTACCCGATCAAGCTCATCAATCGAAAGGCAATTTTGAACAGAAACTCAGTACGGTAGTTGTTTTTGGGCACATGCAGTAAAAATGTGACCAACAATTGTCGAAAAACATCAAATTGCCCATAATATATACAGGTCTCCACTGCCACTGACAGATTCACACGATGCAGTGCCTCACACCCATCACGTTGTACACAGTCAGTGTGACAAACTGGTGACTGACGACTGTCACCAGTTTATCACACTGACTGTCCACCTAAGTTGACAGCACCTGAGATAATGATGTCACAACTGTACCTGCAGCGCCGCAGCGGTTCCAGACATATGGTTGGTGCCTACCAAAATTTAAATAGTTCACGTGACCAAACCATGCCCCTTTCAGGCATGGTTTGCCATCCGTGGGCTAGCACTTGCTACCAACAACCTACGTACCAAATTTCAAGTCACTATCTCCACTCACTACAAAGATGTAAAAGGCAATACAAAATGTCTAAAATGAGGTGGTTTGGGGTAGTAGGGCCACTCAAGGTCACTGGAAATGGCACCATTCGATAGAGCACATATGAGTTCCTATTAGCCTTCCATAGTAAATATGTCCCTATATTGCGCCGTTTCTAAGATATAACGAGATATAGGCCTAGGCAAAAAAACTGCCAATTTTAACCTATCCCATGTCTCTTTGACCTAAGACCTAATTTACTAGACCTAATAGTCTAGTAAATTTGCCCCCGTTGGTGATGACGCCGTTAAAATTTCGCTTAGATTTTTATCATCAGAAAACTGCAGTCCTGGACTATCATACAGCCATTTTGGTACAGTGCCGGCTTGTGATGACAAATGAATGGATGGATGAACACATGACGACAGCAAATACTGCGCTAGTGATAGCATATTACGGGCCTAAAGTAGAAACATTGCCATCTCTGTGCATGCGCATTATGCAATAAAATGTCCACAACAAATGCCTTTAATTGCCATAATATCAGTGTCTGAATTTCAAACAAAGTTGCTATTTCTGCATACACAGTGGAAATGTGGTTGAAAATATATAGAATACTGTAAAACATACAAAATTCCAACCTCCATGTACAAAGAAACACAGTAACTGAATACAGAGGTTGTAACTAATTTCAGAATGAAAACTGACAATGCTGTTTGAGCTCACTTACAGTGAAAACAGAGCCAAAAACAGTGACAATAATCACATCACCATAATTTCACATCTTCTCCTTTAGTCACATGTCCCTATTGGAGTATGCATGCATTGATTCCCCTCAGCCTGGTGTACGTGGGCGCCCTCGAGGTCTTTTCCAATGAAATAGTGGTCAAAGCAATAAACTACTGACTCTGAGGTAATCCTGTTTGGAATCCACTCATGCCACATGCCCAAAGAAACAGAATTGATTCCCGTGACTACGAGAAGAAATAGGAGGGCAACCGGTGTGCTCACCTTTTTGATTCTTGAATCATTACTATGCAAACATGACAAACATATTCATCCAACCTCAGCCATTTGGATGTGTTAGTGTCAGGTAATTAGTGTCAGGTAACCTCTGGGCTAAAGAACTGTTGTCAACGAAGGCACGCCAACACTGATTATTAAGGTTTTAGTCATGTAGATAATGTCTTCCTTGCACACTATTTTAAACTGTCGTTTTTTACAATAACAGACTATGACAATGCACCATATGGATTGCGTTTCTTTTTACTAGTTACTGCAAACTCAAATAACTTTGTTTGCACAAACTACTTTTGAAAATGATGACTCCAATAAGTAACATTATTCAGTGCAACAAAATCAACATCTGTAATAAATGTACAGATATCCATTAATATCCTCCTTCCTCCAGAATATCACAATATTTTTCGTGATTGCTTTTTTCACAATCTTTAACAATGGCTATTACATTTTGCCTTCTTAAATATGCTGTGATTTTGAAAATATATTTTTGTGCATGCCATTTTTGGGATTTAACTGTTTGCAAAAAAAATAAAAAGTAACAAAATGAAAAATAGACTTCAATTAACATAGAAAACAACATAAATAAACAGCAAGCAGAAAAACTGCAGGAAAGTATAACTCTGAGCATCATTTCAGCTAACAATAATACTTCACAATTTTACAAGAACTTCAGCCGAAGCAAATTTTAAAGTTTCAGTCAACTTTTGTGATGTCACGATATTCTGGAAGGTGTGAAATATCACCAGTTAGCTATAATCAAGCAACTACCAGTACTAACACCACAGGTTGGTTGCGTGGCTCAGTGGTAGAACGTCGGTCTTCGGCTGGCGTACTTTCTCTGTCCTGTGCTCGACCCGTAGCTGACGGGTGACCACTTATGTGGGTAAAGCGTCCGCTATGGGTCAACCAACCAGGCCAACTCAGCCTTTCATCCCTTCGGGGTCGATAAATGAGTAGTAACCGGCAATTAGATGTCTCTTACCTCAGTTAGAGGTGGCGCCATCTGGTGAACGCATACGAAGGAAAGGCAGGCATTGTGCATTTGCAGGTAAAACTGTGTGATCCATGCCTGAGCGCTTTGAGATATACATAGTATATAAAAGGCGCTATATAAATACGCTTCCTTTCCTTACTACCACTACCACTAATACCGTTTTACGCCCTTATACAGGTGAGTCTGCATTAACGAGCACCCCCCTCCCCCCCCCAAGTTAAGAACTGTTGGACTTTGTTGGAGCAGTTTTACTGCCAATAAGCCACTCCTGATGGCAACCAGTGCATTGGGATTAGAGATTTGATGCTAGTTCTCCTGAAAGATGTTACCTAAACAATTTCTGCACTGTACTATGACTAAGGCAGAGGAGCATAATATACACTTATAGCTTACATGGTGCAGATAGCGGACAACAACACCAGTTGAATATTGGACAACGTTCACGCCATTGTTATATTGACATAGAACATGACTGCCATCGTCAGTCACCTACAATCATTAATGCAAACATAAACCATTATCAAACAAACACGTTAGTGGTCAAGGGAGAGAAATCGGTCGGTTGTGTGTGTGTGTGTGTGTGTGCGTACGCGGCCAGCGAATCCATGACATTTGCACGCATAAGAGTCACAAAGCCATGACACACCACCAACCCATGCCGACATGGGTTTGATATAAGTCGAAAATTGTGTCCTGGGTGCATCCGGAGCCCATAGATCAAAAATTGGCATAGGGTCATGAATTGGCAGGGTGTCATTAATTTCCCGTGTGCAGCGGGCCGTATACGCACGGATTGGGTGTGCAACTTTCAACCGCCGTTTCTGACAACTTTCCTCTGCGCTGGTTCGTCTACACACACGCGGAGCGTTGAGCCAATAGCGTAGCCTGCTGCTGCTGCTGCTGCAGCCGACCGGCCGTAGCGTGGCGCCGCCGACGGCCGGCTGCGAAACGTTGATTTTGCATGGTAACAGCAGTGGTCGCCAGGTGGTGCCTCAGGTTTGTGTTTTCGATGTCGGACGTAGCCACCCTGTGGGACCTTGTCTAGGTCCCGTTCACTTTGAAAGGCTTTCAGCTTCAGGGGGGCTTCGCCCTGACCCCCTGACCACGGGCTCTGCCCCTGGACCCCACTGGGGGCTCCGCTCCCAGGCCCCCGTTATAGGCTCGCGCTCCGCGATCGCCATGGGCTCGAGCCCCCTAAACTCTTAACTCCTGGCTACGTCCCTGGATGCAGTACGTCGCGCGGGTTTGTCAGCGACAGCTGAGCTAGGCCTACTTGTATTTATACCCAGAAATTAATAGACAAATACGAGTAAGAACCTTGGTAAAAACTAGTTTCAAAACTAAGTTATACTACAATATTTTAAACTACTTTGTGGAATTTTTCATACATTGGACAGTGGACAGGACAGTTGACGTTTTTGACTACCGGTAAACGTGAAGTTCCAGTAGCTCATTCTGAATGAGTATGCAGCACGCTATGCCGTCGCTCGCCATTAGCTTGATCGTGTCGCCGTTCGTGAGTTGCTGTATTTACGGCTGACTTGGTCTTGGTGATCCACCAACTCCTGTAGTTCTGCCTCCGAAGCAGGGGCGGATCCACGGGGGGCGAGGGGGCAATCGCCCCACCCCGTAGACGTCTGCTGGCCAAACAATCGAGACACCAGGCAAATCAAAAGTAGGTTTTTTCAGTCCCAGAATGCACCAAAACTCGCCTTTTTGAACTCAAAACCAGTGACGTGCCTGCTGCTGCCGACGTGGGTCTGCATGTCTATGCGACTGCCTATGTTTTTCAGTTAGAAATTCTTTCAGTCACGTAATTATGAATGAACATCTCAAACTATAAAAAGGTCATCGGGCATACAGTGTGGAGATGTCCTCTGGAAAGGAGGGGACTAGCCCGGGTGCCTCAAAATCTCAAAAATCGACCGGCCCCAGGCGCCTCCTTTTGCTCCCGTAGGCACACCTTCTGGATCCACCCCTGCTCCGAAGTGGCCAACCGGATGGTGTCAGTAATAATAATAAAC
>Ga0209780_1004458_pt1 | contig 10780 bp, 7 predicted proteins | sample WorMetexBAHAMAS2_FD_187384 | JGI IMG/M metagenome (GOLD analysis project Ga0209780, IMG submission 187384) | Marine gutless worms symbiont microbial communities from Max Planck institute for Marine Microbiology, Germany - Inanidrilus exumae... | ecosystem: Host-associated > Annelida > Digestive...
GTTCAGCCGTTTTTGCATAGCTCACCCGTGTGCCCAACACACAAACATACAGACCACACTACGTGCAGAATCTGTAGCAATAGGCCGCATCTATGCATTGCGTGCAGGCGATGCGGCCTAATAATTACCCAACCGGTTAAAGCATCACACACACACACTCACACACTCACTTGTGTGCACAAGACCACAATATTTACACAACTTGTGCTGACTGACTACTAAGCGTGACTCTAGAAACATTTTGTAAACTGTTGTTTAGAGACATAATTAACATTGTGTATTAATGTGCATCTTTCAACTACTGTACGGTTGCGTTTTGTCAACCTTTTCTAACGATTAAAGTAAAGTGAATTTTGCCGTTACGAAACCAAATGTTCAAGTGCCCAATGTAGCTTGAATAATTCTTTTGATTAACTGATTAACAACCAATTCTGAAGTGCTCCAGCATGGCACTTGCAGTTAAGAAATTTATACTATTTTACCGTATATGAGTTTTGCATACAGAAACAGTGACTGCTCAACGTCCCAACTGTAGCTCTTATTGAGGTCTACTCATAATTTAGTCATAAATCGACTTTAAGACTTGTGAATTAATTAGCACAGGGAGCAGCAGACTGGTAGGTGGTCTTTCCACGTCACAATACTACGCAATGTATGACACAAATAATACTAAGCTGTATGAAATACAATACCACTCTAATGATATTATATGCATTGTAATAGCAAGAAATTGTGTTATGTGGTTTTAGATTGGTAACAGACATGAACCGCAAAAAAGACTACGATTTCCTGTTTTCATTTATAATATAGTTGTTGTAGATTGTTGTTCTATATCATTGAAGGCAGACGTAGCTGATACATGACATTTTTTGTACAACAGAAGTATACTGAACGCTGTATCTTAGTGACTAATACGTTTTATACGTATAACGATATTTTTTATTGTTTTAGCTCACTTACAGATTATCACTGCGAGTTGACCGTCAATTTTCCGATTTGTGGCCGCGAAAAATTTAACAGTGGCACAGTAACTCATTGAAAACAATTTAGCTGATTAGCTAAATGCACGCTGAGGGACCGTGAGACGCGTTACATTAGCAAATGTTTCGTGAGCTATGGGAGTTATAAAGGTTTCAAACAGCAAAAGTGTCCTTCAAGGGCATTGGCAATGGTGCCAATCGACAGGCCACATACGATTTCCTATTAGCCTTCCATATCAACTATGTCTCTATCTTACACCGGTTCTGAGATATTATCACTTATTTCCCAAAAATTTAAAGAGGTCACGTGACTCTCAACACATCCCTTTTGGGAGTAATATATCATGCATGCACTCGTACTCCTCTGTATCAATCAGTACACGAAATTGAAGTGCTCGGAAGTGCCTAGCTTCACCAATTACAAAGATATGATTGGGGAAATATTAAAAAAAACATGTCACGTGACGGAACACGCCCCTTTAGGGGTGGTTGTCACCATATGCCAGGATTTGATATACAGTCTATCTGCATGCAAAATTTGACGATTCTAGTTTTAGTCTTTATATATATATACCTTACTTCACCAGAGATGCAGCATCACGCGGCAACAACACATAAAGCAGAGAATACAAAAAACAATGCAAAAATGTTCAAAATACCATCTGACAACAATCGCTGTGTACAAAGATGATGCAACAAACTACTTCATCGACAATGACATTGCTAACTAATGCAGTATGTCTACCCAGTAAGAAGATCAAAAGTTAAATGAAGTACACCGCATCAATGGAAACTTGCGGAAGTTTGTAGCATTCATTGATAGCTTCGTTAATGACAGTCAGATGCAGCAGGCCACCACACATATGCTGCTTCAGTTCACTAAGATCATGGAACTTCTTCTCATCATTGCTACATTATTCCCCAGTCACATAGTAAATAAGATTAAGATCTTGACTACTAAGCACATCTCATGATATGAATTGTCAAACTTGTCTACAGGCAAGATGTGGTTGAAATTTGTAGCATTATTAATTTTCAACTTTCATACGGTAGGTTATTAGGTAGAAAACATTATGAAGAGTACGTATAAATTTCCTTGAAAATCTATCACTGACGGAATTATGAAAATGGAACTACACATGCCAAGATTTTGATTTCCTTTGTGTTTGTGGCCTTGTTTTTTTCGACTCGCAAGGAATATCCTGCTGCAAACATTATCAAGACAGTTCATGAAAACTACTGGAAGTCAGAGGTACCTTTAACTTAGTTGTCACACAAGTGATGCAACACTAAAACACAGAAGCGTTTCCTGGAGGTTCCATGGACTAATAAATGGAAGATGAAATAACTTAAAATTCTATTGATTAAAATGTTACTCAATAAATCGATTAATTACTTGCTAAAATATGCAGCCATATTATTATGCAAGTCCACAAAAATTACATATAGATAGGTTGAAGTGACCTCATAGTAATCAATGGTAACAATAAGATCTCCATGTTTTAGGCCATGATGTCACACTGCGGGAGGTTAACTGGTAAAGATGTCACATTATTTAAATACAATTGAAGCAGTCAGTATAAGAAAAGCTTACTGCTATTGCCAGATCCTCGATCTGACTGTAAGTGTTGCAAAATGTTTACATTTCCTTGCCCTACAACATGGTGGTCAGAACAACTAGCAGAGATAAAAATGTCGAAATTACGTCACTGTCAACCTATCTATACATCATAACAGAAAAAACACCAAATGTTTTGTACTTGACTGTACATGATTATACTCAATGTAATCACATAATGATCTTTTATTGCCAATGGCTGCATCTGTCGGACAGTGGGTATGCAATTGTCCATCCGTCTGTCTGTCCATTGGCAGTGTTGCGGTCTGACGGATAACCGACACAGACTTGTTCTTAACGCAGGACCTCAGATCACACATTAATTACTGCAGGATAGGTACACTGCCTCTACATACTGAAGACCTCTAGCAAAGCAGCTGGAGAAATCAGCTTGTTTTGAAACCAGACTGTAACACAAAGGAATGCGATTAACTTTAATTAATCATGAGAAACTGAAATGCTATTTCTCCAGAAGAAACACTGAAGATAACAAACAAATGGACAATACATATATCAGTTTCACACACTGTTCTGTCCATCAACACGGAATATCTACAACGAAGACGTGTCCGAGTGACGACTGTATTAGCTACAGCAGTCCAGTCCATATGCTCACACAAACCGGACTCATGTCCATCGTCAACGCTCATTTCTTCACTTTCGGTGGCGGCCTGGAAAAACAAACACCATCAATGCACCGCAGTAATATTAATGTCACAGCATTCTGAATCACTATCTTTAGAGATAACACTATGATACGTGCAATAACCTCCATACAGTTATAGCATACCGGTATGTTTGGTGATAAGAATTCATGAAGACATTTAGTGTGAATAAAAAATATGGTTTAACATCACTTGTCCAGTGATGCAGCAACAAAATCAAGCTTGAACTTAAAGTGTCACTTGTAAAACTGTCACATCAACCAGAAGTTAAATTATACATCTTTAGGTATTCATTAATACCGGTGACAAATATTTCTGCACTGCAGTTAAATTGACAAGAATATGACTGACAAGCACTGTTTCAAAAAATTCAACTTCAAACCACTACACATGTTAAATTTGTGATGTATGACAACCATAGTAATTTTGCATATAATTAAGCTTCATAACTGAAAATTTGTTAATATCATAATTTCACAATACAATCGCTGCATATTTTCCCACTGGCTTGACCTTATTTGTTACTGGCAGATATAACAGTGGTCCTACCAAAGTTGTGACAGAAATCATTATAATAAAGGAAGATTGCTGACAAATGGCAGTAAAAAGTGTTGTTACAGTAACTCAAGTTGCCCGAGATAATAAAGCACCGCATTGTGTTGTTTCCATTCCATAACATTATCTGAGCTGGCACAGACAAAATGAAGTTTCAAACTAATCCAGGAACTTGTTTTAAAAAACACAGCATACAAACAGTTAGTTGTGCAGCTCACCTGTAGATGCCAGTAACAACAGCGTGATCTCGCTCGTATGGTTCTAACGTTATCTGTTCCTGCGGCTTAATCTTTTCTTTCTTCAGTTTCTCCACCTCACTTGCAAAGACTGCTTCAGCTACAGCTGTCGAGTCGATGCAGTTTGCCTGCGCAGACGAAAGAAATCACATGTACGTTTGATACGTGTTTTATTAAATATCAATCAATCAATCAATCAATCACATAAGCCTGCAGTGGTAAACCATGATATTAGTAAGTAACAGTCCTTGACCTGAGGCTAGTCAGGATGAGTCATGGCAACTAGTTGGTTGATTGGAGTTTAACGGTGCTTTCAACACAATGTAGGTCATATGGCACCTTTAAGGTAAGATTATATTAGAAAAGTCACGGCAACTACTAGTGTTTATGAACAATCCACTAATGCTTTGTTCAAACAGCATTTTCACTAACAAAAACAATCTTAAGTTGCTGGCACTTGCTGTTCGGACATCACCACTTATCTGCATAACCATGTACAACACTGAACAAACAGATACACTGACTTAGAGAGGCTACATAACAGAATAATTAGTTATCTGGCATATTTTCTCAATCACATGAGCTCTTGACACTATATTATGTATAAAACAGAAATGATCGTGACACCAGAGCATTTGGCATTCACATTTACTTCAGAAACATACACACACAACCGTTTTACAGCCATCATTACCAGTTAGTCTGTGTTAGCCAGCACCCCCAGAAATGGAGGAAAATTTTAATGCCAAAACGCCTTAATTAACATCATCTAGTGTATTAACAGAGATGCTAGAGTTATTGTCACTGGCATTACGTACATCATCTCTACACGATACGATTCAACAACATAATACCTCTACATACACATTATCAAATATCAAACTACAAACAACATGTACTGTACTCAGTAGTGCAAGAAAAACCTTGATAGAAATGACAACATGGCCTTCGTTTCGTAGAAAGTGGTGAGCATTGATAGCAACAATCCGTGCCTGGTCGGGCTGTGCAACGTCAGCGAAGATGGTGTCAACCATGCCTAACACGGAACATATTTCACACAGATACAGATACAATGGTATGGACGCACTGATGGATCTCGGCCTAGAGAAAGACCGAGAAAGAAGTGGTTGGACAGACTGTGCGGCTATGAACTTGAATCTGGCTGAAGCTACTCGACTTGTTGAAGACAGACATTGCTGGAGAGAAACTGTCGGACTCTTGGCCTGCTAGCATGCGAGGACTTCGTCATCGTTGCAGATTTGGATGCATTAAGTCACATAATGCTTTTATGGAAAATGTATATTTTTATTATTTTTATGTATATATTTTTATTTTTATCACATTTTTACATTTTCATTCTTTTTTCATTTCAATGTGTTATACATCTATGCTTGTATGAAGAGCTTGCCAAGAAGTAAAGAAGGAATATGTAACACAACAACAGCAGCAGCAGCGTCAGTCTCACGTCAAACAAGGTGTCGCCCTAATGGGATGTAACTGTACTGGCCTGCCGTGCAGTGTTGTCCACCCGACCGCTCACGCACGTGGCAGACCGCCACGCGCCCGGCCCGATTATCAGCAGCATTACAGACGATGACCGACACCAATGACCATTACTAGTCTGGCCTCTATACACTATGTGTAGGCGGGCTAGTAACAAACGCCGCAACTAAGGTACAGCAGCTAATCAGAGTGATAAGATATTGTGATGCATACCGACAAGCATGCGATACTTGTGTGGATGACGTGCATCTTCAATTATTGGGATCACATTCGTGCGTTTCTTGGCCACGTTCAACAAATCACGACCACTGCGATGTGAAAACTCCACGGCGTACACAAGGCCCTCCTACACGAGCACAGTTCAGTTTCTTACTTGATGAAATAAAAGACGTTCTCAGCCATGTTACGCAAATAATTCTTGCTATCTTTATGAAAATATGCTCATTTGCATATATGCGTACGGGACCGACAGTCGACTTTTCTGAACTAACGTTTCTGCCAACTTCAAAGTCACATGACACAAAAACTAGGCTGAATATCAAAAATCCGGACCAAACAAATTTAGATATTGTGCCCTAGTTTAAGAATCCGTGGTCTGTTGCCAGCTCCCATTGTAAATGGCAGAGGAGATAGCTTTTAAAATGGCCAGATTTCCAACTTTGAAGGGATCGTGACCTTGACCTTGGATCGGGTCAAACTGACACCGTCGTGCATCATTCATAGACCTCTACCTACATGCCAAATTTTGCTGAAATCAAATAAACTTTTTGTGGACGGACTTATGCATGTACGTATGGATGGACGGACGGACATTTAAGACCGGCTTTATTAACTCAATTCTGTCAAACAGTCGACCTAATAATGTAAATATGTTGCATTATGCATATTCAACACAACTTGCTCAATATGACTAATGAAAAAACGTGGCTTTACTGAAGTGTAAGTTACGCTGTATTACCGATAACATCACAACAATACAATGAATTAAATCATTTCTCTACCTCACCAACTATGTCCGATACGTGGCTGACCGTTGTTCCTGATGCAGCACCAAGGTACAACACTTTACCACCAGGCTTTATGTAAATATTGCCGATGCCTCCCATGATTGCTGCTGCCAGCTTCGACCGAAAAGGATTCCAGGCACGATATTCAATCTTCTTTCCATCATCCTGAAAATGAAGTTCATAAATACGTTAATCCACTAACAAAACAGTCCACAAAAAATTAATATAATTATTGTCACAATTTTTCATGCTACCATAACATATAGTTTATCAGATATACTTCAGAAATTACAAGCCGACTTCACCAGCTCTGTCTAAAGTCTAAAAATCTAAAAAATAAATTAACTCCTATGCCAATGGCATAATGCTCAGCTGTGCACACAATGGTAAAGCCTTCTACTGGGCAGAAATATGACAAGCTCTGCAAAGTGCAAGCCACGGCAAGTACCACAATGCGCAAACAGAGGCTCTAGTCTTAATGAATTTTACACTTTGAAGTCAACACAACAATGAAACTTTATTCAAATTTAATTAAATATATTTCTATACAATTTTCCATTTCTACTAAATCACTTGAAAAAATATGTGCTTATTTATTATTCGAGAGTGCTAAGCGATATAAACAAAACTAAACAGAACAGAACTGAACTAAAAGTGATCTCAAAGACTCAAATTATGCATCAAACTAGCATTAAGTCATACACATGCATGCACAATGACATAACTATCAGCTGGCACGTTCGTAACAAGTTACAGATGAATAGAAATTAGTTTTCAGCACCTCCACAGATATTCTCTTTTCTCCATAAACTGACTCTCCAATAACCAAATTGTAAGTGACAAGTGCATCTTCCTTTCCACGTGCAATGAACACGCCTAATAAATGGAGAAAACACCAAAAAATTACTCAAATGTGAGTTTCATTAATTCGGTTACAATACCCACTAGAATCTGACCATGTCCCTTTTAAGGGTGTTTTGTCATCGTAGGCTTGGATTTGAATTTGATACAGTCTACCTGCATAGAAAATTTGACGATTCCAGCTGCAGCTGTTCCAGAAATATCACTGGGGGGCATCAAAATTTAAACTGGGTCATTTGACCCTGACCATGCCTTGTTTTGTGACAAAAAGTTACGTTCCACTATTCATTAGGGCCTAAATGTGAAAATGTTCACTAACACATACAGAAAATGTTGATTTGCTGATGTTATTTTGTTCGGTGTCACTGTTTGCAGTAGGTTTTACACAAAATGTGTTATAACGCTTCACAACGGCTGCATGTGACTGAAAGAGTCAAAGAACACTGAAAACAGTCACGGCAAATGAGATAAGCATCACTGGCAAAGAATATATAATGTATATCAGTAAACACGACAGAAACAGTTGATGACTGTTGAAAACTATTGTTTCAACAGTTAGTGACAATTTGATGCCAAAAGTCCACAAACTGTATGGAAAAGTATGTAATGTACGGCGATGAAACTCGTACGATACGTTTTACAAGGTAGTGTAGACACATTAGTTAGGTGAGGTGGACAATGAAGCTGTCATACCATGTGAAATTATGTGAGGAATTTTGGTGTCAAAAATTATTACAATCAGACAACTATTCCTCAACTTATAGCCAATAATATGAGTGGATTTTTTCTGAAACATGGTGTACAGTACATTTTATTTAAAAAATTAGATACATGCAACATAACATTGCTCTAAAATGTCACAAAGTTCCAATGTAAAGACATAGCATGCCTCTCCGATCGCATGTCCGCTCAGGTGTCCGCATTGTGCGTTGGACATAGACATAATGGGGGATACAGGGAGGGATTAACAATAACGATCGACGCAAGCTTCAGCCAAAGCATAACATTTTAATTTCCGCTAATAGCCTCTGTGCGGCTGAATATCTCTTTGAGTGGCCTGTATAAATGACTCGTTGCATTACCGTTCATCACTACTGGATCGTGTACTGAATTAACCGATCCATGTGACATAAATTTACTGAATTGGTCTGATCTATTTGTTCATGGATCGTGCAAACTGTAAGAATAACACATTTACCTTCATGCCGATGAGGTTCAATAGTCACTTTTGCACCACCTCTCATGCCCCCTACACACGAACACTCAATCGTTTATGGCTAATTTCCACAAATCATCTGGTTAACAGGTTTTATGTCGGAGGCTCAGAGGTATTTAGGGAAGCATCTAGATATTGCTAGAGCAGCGTTTTTGCGGGAAAAGTGCCCTTTCTGGTGCGTAGCAGTGTCAAAGTATAAAAATGCACTGTCAAAATAACAGAGACAACAGCAACAACATGCTATATTTGGCAACTCAAGCTGATTCATTCTTCCAGTGTTCATATTCTACTTATTTTCTTTACTTGTATAATAGACATAAATTTACTGATGCCTAATATTCAGTAATAAAAATGCAAACTAAGGAAACAATCCAGTGATTATAACAAGAGTTCAAGGCAAAGTTTGTACCTCGTCCTCCACGTCCACCGCGGCCTCGTGGAGTGAAACCTCCACGACCACCGCGATCACCACCACTGCCACCGCGACCACCACGGAAACCTCCCCGGCCACTTCCTCGACCACCGCGGTCACTACCACGGCCACCTCGAAAACCTCCTCCACCCCTGCCACGTGGCGTAAAATCTAAAACAGTACACAAACCATTTATAGTAAACCTCTCATAGATGAATATATATGCACAGTTGGTATATTGGATAAAACAGATCTTCAACCGGTGATATTCAGACCCATGAGATCCACGTCGGCTGCCATGGGTCGGTCCATGAAGACTAGCGATGTTAACGAGTTTCACGAGACTCGAGACTCAATTTTTATCTACTCCAGTACGAACATCAGAACCCTAAGTCTAATCTTAACACCAACGCTAACCCTACTAACAGTAACCATAACTCTATAAAACAACATAATCACTTTTATTTGACAAAGCACACAACACGTCTGCAACTAGGCCATTCCTTTACAACTACTGTGATGTCAATTATGCAGCAGCCTGTAGGTAGCGATGATTGTCTGTAGCTGCCCGTACTCATCACTCGGTAACACAATAGTATATAGTACGAGACTTTCCATAATCTATACATTTGGAATCCAAAAAGCCAAGCAGAAGTGGAAGTTACAAGTATGCTGTCATATACTATCTTATTTCAGAGGCAGAACTACAAGAGCTGGTGGATCGCCTAGACCAAGTCAACCGTAAAATATGGCCTACTCATCAACGTCGACAAGACCCAGGTAGTGGCAAGCGGCAGCATAGTGTGCCACATACTCATTCCTTCAATGAACTGGAAGCCGAAGTTGGTATTAGTAAATGTAATTTATAACATATGATGCGGCCACAGAGGCATAGGCCTGAGCTTGCAGGTGAACATGTTCCTGTACCATGGATCCCTGATTACAGAAGATGGTGAGTGTACGACGGAATTCCGTACTAGGTTAAACAGGGGGCAGGCGATCGGGGCATCACTGCAGAAAATATGGAAAAGTCACAGCATACTGATTTCAACGAAGATACGACTAATGAAAGCGTTAGCGTGGCCTGTAGTAATATATGGCTGTGAAAGCTGGACACTCAAAAAAATAAAAAACACGTCTTGACGCCTTTGAGGTGAAAGGGCTTAGAAAGATTCTGCGGGTTTTGTTGACAGCAAAATAAACAAATGAGTGGGTTCTTAACAAAGCTGGAGTAAAGAGGGAACTGTTAGACACTGTCAGACCAAGGAAGCTAGAATACTATGGTCACACCATGAGGAAACAAGGGCCGGGGGTAAAATGCGGATCTGCGGATGTTGTAACGGGTAATTTGCGGATGTTGCTGAGGATAAACATCCGCAAATTACCGTCTAACATCCGCAATTTATTCATGTCTAATCAATGACGCGAAAAGCCCGTTCATTTCTTTAAATGTAACTGTCCTTGCTACACAATATCTTAGTACAAACTTATGAAAAACATAGGATACGGTCTGACTTAGGAACATCTGAAGAAAACCTTACGCTAAACTTACGCAAAACTTTCGATCAATGTAGTATCCGCAGTTTTGGATCCGCAAATTACCCGTTACAACAAGTTACTAAATCCCCCGGCCCCGATTCGTTACATCCTCGAATTTTATATGAGGTTAGACATCAAATAGTAACACCTTTACATAAGATATTTGAAATTTCTTACAATAATGGATT
>Ga0209780_1004459_pt1 | contig 10779 bp, 5 predicted proteins | sample WorMetexBAHAMAS2_FD_187384 | JGI IMG/M metagenome (GOLD analysis project Ga0209780, IMG submission 187384) | Marine gutless worms symbiont microbial communities from Max Planck institute for Marine Microbiology, Germany - Inanidrilus exumae... | ecosystem: Host-associated > Annelida > Digestive...
GTTGAGGTCATCTAGTAATATTGATCAGCAAACTTTATCAAACTCACTTTTCTGGTCGTTAGTCATAAAATATGTTGGTAAGGCTGTTTTGCGCCCCCTCGCCTGCTGCGCCCGGGGCAAGTGCATGCTCCCCTTAGCTACGCCACTGAGGGGCAGCACAGTCACTACGCACGGTACTGAAAAGAGGTCGCTGATGCCGTTTCTTTCCTTTCCAGGCGGGTACTCTACTCTTTCTGCTGTGTCATAAATATTGTCTTTGTTATATAGTCGGGGCGCGCGTGTTGTTTGGCGATTTCCGACACACTGTAGCTTCGCTGTTAACCTTAATCGGTGCGTAACAGTGCATAACGTAAAACCGAATCACACACACGTCGACTAATTCACGATGCTTTTGTAACACGCTGCGTCTTTGAAACAGCAACGATTTAGGCATCATTCTAGTGGCAGTTTATTTGTAACGCGATGCGCGACTGGCTTACAGTTATGAAACCACCTTTTATAGTCAATTTTATTCACCAAGTTAATTGACATTTATAAATTCGGTGCCTTTATAATGGCCTAGTTCATTTACTTATTTTAACTGGATTGTATTTTAACGATTTTTTTACACCTCGCCTATTACTCGACGAGATCCTTTATGTTGGCAATGATTCGCGCAGGGCGTTTCTGCCGATTTGTTAGCATATCGGCATAGATCGTCTGCGCGAGTACCGGTGCTGTATGTCTTTACAGTTAGTTTTAAAAAAATTACCTTTCGTTAAATACATCACTAAATAAGCGAAGGATCGATATCAGTAAATAAATTGCCCTGTTTCTTGTAATGCCGGAAAAGCATAATTATTTTGAAACATGTCGTCGGAAAGACGATGTTTTTGTTTATTTAGTACCTTATTTTTGTTTTGTGTTGTGTCACCGAGTGCATAATGAATTTATTTAATAATGTAGTCTGATTTTTGTCGTACTGTGCTATAGTGAGACAGTAACAATCGAACTTAGGGCAAACGGCACACATTTGCTGAATTATAGATAAGAATTCTGTGGTTGCCGATTATAGTGTTTTGTGTACCAGGATGTAATATCATAAGCAAGCTGGTTGTAGCGGCCTAAAATTTTTCCGCAACGATGAATGAAAAAACAGACTGTCGGCATGTGAAAACACTGAGTCAAAAAGCTGTACTAAACTTATTTTTGTCGATTTTATACTGATTTTTAGGCCGAGTCAAATGTACGCAGTGTATATCGGCCTATTGCTACGGTTTTCGCACAAATATAGCGTAGTCTGTCTGTCTGTCTCTCGGTCTGTTCGTCACACTGATGTGCTGCTCAAAAATGGCTGAACCAATCGAGATGCCGTTTGCCGTTTGGATGCTGACTCATGTGGGTCCAAGGAAAGTAAAGTTGCCACAGTTTTTTTGGCTCACAGTGTATGTGATGTATTCTGTTTTAATCAAACCTGCACAGTATACGACCACTCGTATGCAAACCGCAGACTCGGTGTTTTAGTTCAACATCAACATGCTATACCTGTGAATTACATGTGAATTACATTTAGAAAAATTCGACGTTCCTCTGTTAATCAGGTAGCAAAATAACAGCTTCAATACTTAAGTCCAAATGTTTCCCTGTTCTATATTACGGTTTGGAAGCCTGCTCTCTGCGAAACTCACAATATAATTCTATTAACTATGTCATTAATAGTACATTTAGAAAAATTTTCAACACGAGATAGCAAGAAGTTGTGGATATATGCTTAGAGATGTTTAATTGTCTACCCGCAGAGAAGGCTATTGCTATTCGCAAAAGGAATTTTTGGAATAAGTTTTGTGTTACTAATAATGAATTGTGTAAGGTATTTACTGATCATGCGAAGAAAGAACTGGCAACATTGTTAGCCGATATTTAGTTAAGTTTAGTTAAGTAGTTAAGTTTTTTATACTGCTACCTTTATTGGTGAATTACAATTAAAGAATACAGTAGCCGACTACGAATAAGTACACAGCTGATGGGTGGAGCTGATGTGATGAAAGCGGAATGTGTTTTAGATCGCGCTTGAATTACTTCGAGAGCTGACGAATCATGGCGAATGTACTGTGTTTATGACAGCTAGATTAACATTTACATTTAATATTTTGTGCAACCAGAATGCCCTGTCCATGACAACAAATTTGAAATAGTCACAGAATCATTAGCTGTGCAGCAGTGAAAAAAATCGATTACTGCGTCATACGACAAATGGTAGGCCGTGTTATTTTGTTACGATGCAATACATGGATCGCTGTCGTCTTGTTTGTTTTCGTTTTTCTTGCCGATTTCTTTGCCGATATATATAATCTACGTGTATCTTGTTTTGTTGCGGTGAAGTTTGCTTAATTGGTATAAAACAAGAGTTCTTGTGCTGTTGTGTAATCTGTTTTCCTTGTACTACTAACTTTTTGCACCGTTACCAACGTCACGAAATGCCACGATAATTCTTAATGCAGTCGTTGTCGATGCAGTGTAGCCTAGTTCGATGTGGAGAAAATGTATGGAGAAGACAACGGTTGAGAGTACTAAAGAAGAAATGAAAATACGTATTCAGAATCCAAGAATCCAATATTTAATATATTGACCGAATATTCTTTGGTTACTCAGCTTTTACTTACTGATAAAGTAAGTAATATTATAACTGTATGTAACATTATACACATAGCAAAGATGGGTTGTAAAATATTTTACACGAGCGGGCTTGTGATATTTAGGACTGCGATGTAGGAAAAACTAGTAGACGATCAGATATGCCCACACTCCCGTGAAACCTGAAAGAAATTCTTGAATTTGGAATAAATTATCAGTTTACTTATTACTTCGTCACCGGTGGGGGAGGGGGTACGAAGTATGCGATCAGCGTTTGCGTGTATGTCTGCTTAAATACGTTTGTGTCTGTCTGTCCGCTCGCATATCTCAAAAAACGAATTTATATATAACCTCACGAAATTTCTGTACATGTTATCTGTGACCGTGGCTGAGTCCTCCTCTGACGACAGTGCACAGCGTTATGTAGTTCTGTTTTTGTAAATGACGTCATGTCATCACATAATCACATAGTGGGGCCAGTGTGGCAGAATCAAAGATGTCATTGTTTGGTCGAGTTTGCCAGGTGGCGGCACCGTGGGAGAAGACTGCTATCCCGATTGCTTTATTTACGACGTTATTACGTTATTCGGCGATCGGTCTTAAACAACAACTTCTAACATCTTGTTCTGTTCAAGCGGTGTAAACGTAACATTAGGAAAATAATTTACGAGCAATGTGATTGCCGAATGTCGAGCGAGAGGTGTGAAGGACAAAATGTTATTATGCAGTATGCAGTGCAGCTGAGCACCTAGAGATGCACCGAGCAAAGAAAGTAGCGAATGCTGTTGTCGTGTCGACATACTAGACTAGAGGGATTTCTAGCGCTTTCATCTGTCGTACCTGCGACTGATTGCCATCATCAATCGCATTTTCGCTGCCTGTGTGCGCCCTTTGAAGGCCGGACTGTCTGTCGACGTGAACAAGATCAGAGGAGTTTCGCTTCATTAAGACGGCCGTCGGGCAGGTTGCAAGAGTGTTCGTTGTCGGCTTTACCGTGGTCGAGAGCGGCGTTAAGGACCTGGCGTCGTACGTACGGCTCGTTCCTACAGTGAACGCCATGTCGTGGTAGGCCATGATCTTTTCGCAGGTCAGTCAATTAGACAAGAAGCTCAGCTATCGCCGAGAGACCCGCGCGACGCTCTGTATCCGTTGAAATGTTATTTACGTGGCACTAGGGTCATAACACAGACTCCAGGATGCGCCGATGATGTAGTCTACACGCCTAAATCGTCAGAAAACGACAAAATGCATTACTTCATGCAGCACTTCCAAAAACGCTTGGAAAACTGGCATCGCTTGTCTCTAAGTCCACATAACTTCTGCAATCGTTCACCTCAATGACCTACCAGAAACTGCAGAACACACGGCCGCTAGAATTACCCCCGGCAAGACCGCGACGCGCTGTGTATCACACCTGATGACACGACATCGGCTGTATGGGATTTCTCAATGGTACGGCCAGTTCCACTACACACAACACTGAAACCCGTCAAACCCGTCCTAAGTGTGATCATCAGATTTCGACTAGCATCATAGTTAAATGCTGAGGACACGGCGTATTCTTCCGCCAGAGCACCGTCGTGGACATGGACCACCGTGGCTGATGGGCACAAATTTTCGGTGGTAAGGCGTCTCAGCCCGATGCGTTGTTTGCGTGATCCTACGTTGATCCGTTTCAATATAATACCTGCGTGTGACAGACAGACAGACAGACAGACACACACACAGACTCACAGACATATGACGACGGCTAATACCAGCGCTAGCATAGCGTCGCGCAGGTAAAAATTCTCGTTTTGAGCCACCCTTTGGGGAACTTAGGGGTAACGCACAGGGTTCATCTATGGCTCGATGGAAAGTGCATTGTCGACTTCCTATTAGTAATATTTTAACGTTTTTGCTAGCTCTCACGGCTGAGGCACTATTAAACGAAATCTGTCTAAATCGGCGTTCTCTGAAGGGGTGAGTCACTTTGATCGCTAATTTTAGGTATACGGGGACGTCGCCAGCAATCCATCTATGGGCGGTTCGATAGGGGAATGATGTAACTACGAGTTTTCCGCTAGAAGTCTTCACACAAAGTAACTTTGTAACAGACTGTTTTAGACAGAATTTGAATTTTACTGGCAAAAACAGCAAAATAGCGTTTTGTGCCACCCTTTGGGGGTACTTAGGGTAACGTACATGGTTCATCTATGGCTCGTTGGAAAGCGCGCGGTCGACTTCCTATTAGTGCTAATTGACCTTTTTCGCCGGATCTCACAGTCGAGGCGCTATAAGCGGGTGTTGGTCGAAATCGTGGAGTTCGAAAGAGGGGTGGAACACTTTGAGCGCAGATTTCAGGGTGAATGGGGGATCGCCCACCAACGACTGTTGGCGTCAGAAAACTAGAGTCCCTGGGCTATCACGTAGCGTTATTTGCGTGATCCTACGTTTAGCCGTTTTGACATAATACTGGCGTGTGACAGACACAGTACAGACAGACAGACACACGACGACGGCTAATACGAGCACGCACATCGCTAGCGCCGCCCGGGTAAAAACTATGCTCGGAACCGCCCCTTGCAGCCAATCGTGGAAAGGTTTTACAACGAGCCTAGTTACGATAATGTAATGTATATTTAACAACGGCACGTGCAAGAGAGTTCTGAATCTGTTTGAGACGAGTTATTTGAGACTTAGGGAGGTTGTTGTGATATTTACAGTAATCAAGTGTGGAATAAATAATGGAAACGCCAATGGTACAGGCAGTTGATTGGTAAATTCCCATTCCCGGTTCCGCTGCTTCTGATAGGCCTACATGTTAACTTTAAGCGGAATTTTCTCTTTCATTCTATACATGGAATTCATCCCGTTAGGAATTTATTTTAATGGGTGCATGTGTTTTTGAGTTACCAAATAAACGAAGCACGTGTATGTGCAGAAAGAATTAACCACAGAAAAATAGTTTAACACGTAAATGAAGTCAATGTTACAGCCTGATGGCTAAAACTGATTGTCGCCCAACTGTAGAGATATGATATATATATATGCTTTTATAAGGCGGAATGTCGTAACATCTGTTTAATCGGTGCAGAATTCAGATCACACGCTTTGTCGAGAAACGACATCTTCAGCCTGGTACATTGCACGATAATAGAGTGCTCGACAAACTAGAGATAAAGTGTTTGCAATGCGCAGAGTGTATTCGCGCCTTTACGTTTGTTTCATCGGTGCCGCGACGATCGCTCGTCCCCATGAAGGTTAAACAAAGCCTGGAGTTTGTCATCTGGTGAGCCTGACTGGACCGGACAGCAGGCGCCAAGTCTTACACTTTGCCAATCTAATAAACGTCGTCCGTCAGAAGGCTGTTCAGACGCCGCGGTCGGCCCAGCGTGCACATTAAGACTCATTCATGCAGACTCTGCATTGTGTATCGTTCCCGATATTGATGCCGACGTTCCTCGCACGAAGGTTAAGTTCAACAAATCTCTTAACCGGCTTTTTCGTAAGGCTGGTTAATTTCAGAATGCGTCGCCAGTCACACTCCATTCAATATCCACCTTTTCTAAACATTAACGCACGCTAAGGAATGTTTAGCTTTGACAGTTACGCAAATGTGCCGTCTCATAAATTCCTGGCAGTGTGCAGTGTCTCATGTTTCATGCAGTTTCTCCGGTGCCGTGGTAAATTGTATTTGTCGCATTATGGACGATTCGTCATTACTGATGTCGACGGTGGTCGCGAGGTACGGTTTTCAGCGGCGTTTGTCTGTCTGTTTGTTATTCCACACGATATCTCAAAAACCGCTGCAGCTATAGAATCACCAGACTTCACACAGAAATGTTTCGCCATGAGTCAAACCCGTGTATTTTGGTCAAAAGGTCAAAGATCAAGTCACGACGCAGAACAAAAACAGTGCCGGCTTGGTTTTTTGCACTCTTATAAGTGCCGGCTTTTTCTTGTTGGATATAGAGCTAATCAGACCTTATACGAACAACCACACCACGACTAACGTTGTCCCTGCGACTGATACAATAATCTAATACAATACAATGCAATAATTACTTAGTATACGCTAGTTACAAAATACTATCCGTAGTTCGAACATTATACATAAGCACTTATACAAACATTATATTGCCTGATGCACAATTGCTAAGAACGTCGTTTGCATTTTTATTTTTTAATAAAAACATTTGTTAACGTTTTTAAAATTTTAGATCGTTTTTGTTATTTATTTCCTCAGAATTTATATTTATGTAATATTATTTTACGCAAATCACGTTAAATACTACTATACAGTCTACTGTTGTGATGTTACTCATGCAAATATTAATTTACCCTTTCAATGTAATCACATTTCGTCAATACGCAGCTTGGACTGGAGTAACCTGATAAGACTGCTAGAGCTTCTTCGCTCAAAGTCTGAAACTGCAAATTACACAGCTGATGTCAACATATTTGTATTCCATGTTTCAACGGCTTTTAATGAACTAGAAAAATGTGTTACCTTTTATTACTAAATCTGTGTTTTTAACAACTATGGTCTGAAGGTCATCTTGAATAATACGACATTTCACCATTTATCTTAGACAGTATGACAACTGACAGAACAGTCTGGCTGTCCACGTCGCAAATGCACGAGCGGTTCAGTGCAGACGATAGATCTTCATAAAAGCAGTATGTTGTGCTGGCGTAATGTGTGAAAATTGTGAATATTAGTCCTAGCGAGTGGTGCGATTCTGTCAACAAACGACGCCCGCTTTAGCAGTGTTGCTGTAAGCCCGACGTCCTCGTTCCGTCCGTCACCGCCGCCGGAAATTGTTTTCTTCAACATCGAATATACACTGTGTCTCGAAAAACGTCTCACCTTTGGCTTGCTATAACTTTAACGTACATAAACCGATTTTGATAATGTTTTGGTAGAAATGTTGACGAAAAAACAAGCAATCAAAGATGTTTATTTTCCAACCTCACTTAACTAATACTTCTGCACTAAGTGACAAAACACAGAAACATGAAAATCGCATCTTTCATTCAAATAGTGCAATACTGCATTGACAGGGTAGTTCATAAAGTGATCATGTAATATGTTGGTATAGGTATAGCTTAGGACAGTGTCACACTGTTGACCGGAATTAATTCCACGATATTGTAGTTTTGGTTGGGTGGTTTCCGTAGCGGTTCATTAGAAAGACCCGTCAAGCTAATGCCAGATAAATAAAAGAAGCCTGTAAACTAAGAATAGCCTACACTGTGTCCGAGAAAAGTCCAACTTTTGACTTACTATAACATTGACATACACGAACCAATTTTGATAATTTTGACAGACGTGTTACTGAGAAAGAGATACGGAACTGCCGCTTACACGACAGACAGATGTTGGGTATGGGAGTCAAAGAGGTCCATAAAGCATAACAATTCGAACCGGAGTCCATCTACGTGTGTTTGTTGGCAAAACACCATATAACATTCAAGTGAAAAGACGCAATTTCCGGGTTCCTGTTTTGCAAGGTAGTGCAGAAGCACTATTTGAGTGAGGTGAGAAAATAAAGCCTCTTTTGATTGCGTACTTTCTCAGTAACAAATCTGTCAAAATTATCAAAATTGGTTCGTGTATGTCAAAGTTATAGTAAGTCAAACGTTGGACATTTTCTGGGACACAGTGTAGGCTATACTTAGTTTACAGGCTTCTTTCATTTATCTGGCATTAGCGTGACGGGTCTTTCTAATGAACCGATACGGCAGCCACCCAACCAAGACTACAATATCGTAGAATAAATTCCAGTCGACAGTGTGACACTGTCACACTGTTCGAGCAGTTACACTGCAAAACAAACAAGATAGGTTGGCCAACTTTCCTGTCAAGTGGCGAACAAAATATGCTTCGTAACTAATAGGAACGGCGCCACGGATTTCAGATTGAGAGATATAATCTGCAACCATTGTAATACCCCCACTTTTGCTTGACTGAGCATATGAATATGGATGAAAACAAATGAAAAGCGTCATTATATTTGTTATTAAAAATATTATACGCTATTACTAGTCGCTATATTGTACTTTTAATGCTCATCAGACGTCTGAAAAGTCTCGACATCACTAACAGTAACAGAGGAAATTGTCAATTTAGCGACTCTACAAAACACGCGTTTTGTTGCCGACATGATGGCGAACGTGATCGCGGGAGTGCCACGGGTGTCTGATGTACAGGGTCTCACAGGGGGACGGGAGTAAACGGAAATGAAACCCATTCGAGACAAGATACGGAACTGCCGCTTATACAACAGACAGATGTCGGGTGGGAGGCAAAGAGGCCCATGAAGCATAACAATTCGAACCGGAGTCCATCTACATGAAGGATACTTAGGATAATCTTTGCCACATGTTTATACCGCGCGACGTTATGCTAGCGCGGTATATGGTGTCGTCGTGTGTCTGTGCGTCCGCCTGTCCGTCCGTCCATCACAAGTCTGCGTTCTATCAAAAAAGCTAACAACAGGATGACGAAAACAACGACGTACAGGTACGATAGCCCAAGGACTCAAGTTTACTGCTGCCAAAGATCTCGTCGAAATTTCAATGGGGTCACCCACAACTTCAACCGCGCTATTCATTTATCACTGTACCGCCAGTCTGCGAAAGTTGGAGGATTTGTACCCCAACTGTGCTGGTGACTTAGCCTATAAGATGCTTTCTTTGGACAGACATGTTCGCAATAACTGATAATTGTAATTTGTATTTGATTCAGTGCTTCAGCAGCAGTCCATAACAGTGTAATATGGAACACATGAAGTTGCTTATTAGCATTTTAATTGAATCGTGTTTTTATCACAGGCAGCGCAGTAGCGCAGCACTGTTGTAAGGCCCATTCAAAATCAATAGGAAAAATGGAAAATTCGACCCCCTGTAAAATCGTAACCCCCGAAAGTGTCATTTTTAGACTTGGTACACGTGATTACGTCGAGAAGATCACCAACTACACAAATTTTCATGTACATCGATTCAGTGGGGGCTTCTACACAAATAGGTGAAATATAACCCCTTTGTGACTTTTTTCCTGTCCTGTCCTGTCCTTTTTCTCGCACCAACGCCCAGCTCGAACCGCGCGACCGATTTTCGCGGTTTATCGCTCAAATGACGTGGTTCAGCCCAAGGATGGTCCTTTGGGTGAAATGTGCCCACAAAACCCCCGAAAAGGGCCATGAATAGGCATTTTCAAGCCAAACTAGCATAATATTAAAACCTACATATCCCGATCACGTTTCGAGCGATTTCGACGAAATTTGGTCAGATGAAACAGTTCGACCTTTTTTGCCGTTCCGATCGTTAAAAATCTGAAATTTCAAAAATCAAAGATGGCGGCGGCCGCCATCTTGAATAATAAAAAAATCACCATATGTCGGCCGGGATTTGAGCGATTTAGTCGAAATTTGGCACAGTAAAGTGGTTCGACCTTCTTGGCGTGTCCGACCGTTAAAAATTTAAAAAAATTTTAAATCCAAGACAACGGCAGCCGCCATTTTGAAAAATCCAAAAATTGCGATATTTTGACCGCGGTTCGAGCGATTTCGATAAAATTTGGCATAATGATGTGGTTCTGCACTCTGGACCGTTCCCACCGTTAAGAATTAAAAATAAAAATCCGGCCGCCATCTTGAAAAATCGAAAAATCGCCATATTGCAGGGATTCGAACTCATAACCGTTAATTGTAAGTCCAACGCCCTAACCGCTAGACTTCTGAGCCACAAATTGCCACACCAGTGTGTTACTTGTTCATTTTTAGCTGTATCACTATGCAGTATATTTTACAGTAAAAATTTGCTCCATGATCTTTCTGGTGAATTCCGATGGAATTTTCCAGTTGGATGGGACAAGTAAGCAAAAGTAGTTACTTTGCGTCAGCGAATGACGTGTTAATGACGACGATTAAGAAATTGAAACCGCAAGTAGTATTCCAGTATGGCTTCCGTTCGTTTTTGCAACACCGCAACACCGTAAATAGGCTTGTACAATAATATACATCTGTAAAATAAATTTAGTAGAAAAACTGCAAATAAAAATGTGTTAAAAACTGTCGTTTTATAACAACGTGTAAGGCCCAAAACTGACACATATAAAACAGCAAAAAATCTTTTTGGCACGTCAAGGGCCGTGGATATAATAAGAACTGTGTATTATAT
>Ga0209780_1004460_pt1 | contig 10779 bp, 11 predicted proteins | sample WorMetexBAHAMAS2_FD_187384 | JGI IMG/M metagenome (GOLD analysis project Ga0209780, IMG submission 187384) | Marine gutless worms symbiont microbial communities from Max Planck institute for Marine Microbiology, Germany - Inanidrilus exumae... | ecosystem: Host-associated > Annelida > Digestive...
TTTTTTGGTGGCCAGCTTTGATGGGCTTCGGCCTTTACTGGTAACCTGTCATTGTTCACTCTGTTCATTGGCAAATAAACTTCGTTCGTTCGTTCGTTGAATTAGTGTGGTTTCGGTATTTTGAGAACGCTGAGCTAAAGTGGGTTAAACAAAAACTCGGTTTTAAACGTAACTGTGCGTACTTCAGCGACTTACAGAGACGATAATGCGGTAACAAAAATGCACATCAGCTAGATAGAACTTCAAAAATAACAAGATGCAGTCGGAGGTGGCAGACTTCGCCCTCAGTGCCGCCACATGGCGAACTGGACGAGACATATGCGTCGTCTTTGATCCTGGCTCATTCGCTCTATTGTGTAAAACATGTCGTCGTCTACAAAACCGGAAGTACATAACTTACTGTATAGCCGCCAGAGGAGGACTGAGAAAATTTAGCGATATTTGGACATGTGGTTTTTGAGATGTGCACGCGGACAGACAGACAGACAAGCTGATCGCAATACTTCGCCGTCTACTGGGGCGAAGTAATTAAGGCTGAATGGAGAGTGATAGAAACACATGGTAGTATGACGAGAACGAGTGTTTACCTCAATACCTTCGGCGCCGATGACCAGCAGTTCGCTGGACACGTCCGACTCATCCGCCGACAAGGCTGCCGAGCTGAGGAACTGGCTGAACGTCGACGGGCCCATGAGCTCGGCGACGCGCTGCCGCTCCTCGACGTCGGCCCGTGTCGCCGTCCACAACGCCGACGCCGCGCTCTCCTTGACCGAGAGGTCGGGAGAACGCTGGACGACGGACCAGAGTGGCTGTGTCAGTCCCACCTCCAGCACCACGCTCTGCGTCTGCCGGTTACCTACGAGACGATTCATGCCCGCTATTCCGACGGTCCAGTCCCTAACTCTAACCCTAACAATAATCCAAACCCTAACTCTCAAGATCTCAGGGGTTACTGAACCGAAGTTCAATAAATTTTTACAAGGTGTAGAGAGTGCATCGTGAAGTCTTTTATTGGTAGACGTTTTGCGACCTCCCAACCCTTTTCAAATGTGTAGTTTTGCTTGTGTGCATCCACCCACTTACTGCAAACTCAAGACTATGTAAAAATTTCTTGAACTTCGGTTCAGTAACCCATAAGATCTTGAGTTTGCAGAAAGTAGGTGAATGCACACATGCAAAAATATGCATTTGAAAAGGGTTAAAGGGTTGCGCTCACCCAAAAACCCGATTGGGAAAATTGCGCAACAATCTACACTGTGACTCAAAAAAACTACAGCCACTATTCTCTTCGCCGAATGCTGATGGTTTCAAAGTTACTAAACGACAGAATAAACTGTAGATGTGTAGTAATCATTGAGCATATCAGCACACGTCACGTGCGTAGCTACACTACCTTGCAATTTGTTATTAATCACAATACCGTTTCAGGTTGCCGCTAATTAATATTTTACAAGATAGTGCAGCAACATATTTCATGTTCATGTTAGGTAACATATTCAATTATTGCAGACTGTCTGTTGTTCCACACGATGTCTCATAAACCGAGGCAGCAATGATAAAATTGCATGCAAATGTTCCACGATAAGTCCCGAAAAATCATTTATTTTGGCGTCAAAAGGTCAAAGGTCTCGAGTAACAAAAACAGTGCCGGCGTCGGTCTTTGCACTCTTGTGAGTGCTGGCTTCTTCTAGTTATTCATGCAAGTTGACTGCTGAGTTTGCCCGTGTGTTTATGAAATGGGTCAACAGTCATCTTGGTGAAGTTACAACGAAGGATAGTAGCTTGTTTTTTTGATCCACAGTGTACAATGTTAATTGATTTTCGTTCGTTGTCAAAGTAAACATGAAGTTCCGTTAACAAGAAGTAAGTCAAAAGGTCACGATACAGTAAAGTGATAACAGTCACGCTACGGGTGGACCGTCGCCATATGAACTAAATAGGATGCACATTTTTATAGCCAGAAACACCCAAAAATCACAGTGAAGTGAAGATTAGAAATTTACTAAACAGAAGAAACGGTTTGCCATACAATTGTTCAATTCGTGAGCCAACTCTACGTAATATGTGGCCGAAATGGCGGCTTCTGAACGTCGGCGATCAAACAAGTCGAAAGTGCCTACCGACTGTGAGCAGATAAACACACAGCGAGGCTGACCATCAACGAGACTGAGGAACGCCTTGACGCAATCGCAAGGATGGGTTCAAGGACCATGTGGTAGTGTGTTAGATCAGGGTCCAGAGATCAGGGTCCAGAGGAACGCCTTGACGCAATCGCAAGAGTGGGTCCAAGGGCCACATGTTAGTTCAGGGTCCAGAGGAACGCCTTGACGGCCGTCAGCTGAATGTCACCGGAAGTGCGTCGCTCGTCGCGTCCGAGCTCCACCAGTCGCGGCAAGATGTCGGCGTCGACGAACTGCTTCTGGTTGTCTCGATGACCAGTGGTCAGTCGACTGACCGCTGTCGACAGGACGGACAGGAACGAGTCAGGGGCGTCTCGGCAGTCATAAAGTCCGACGAGCGTCCGGAATGCGTCCGGCGTCCTGCCGAACGCTGTCCTCATCGCCGCGTTGTCGTTGACCGTCTTGCCCATCGCGTCTATGATCTACAGCGTCGTTAGACGAACTCGTCACGACACAGCATCGACCAGCCTAACTCCTGTATTACTAGGCCGCATCGCAGCAATAGCGGACTATTGCTACCGACGGAGGAGGATGGTCTTTTGTGTGTGTGTGTGTGTGTGTGTGTGTTTGTGTATGTGTGTGCGTGTGTCTGCTGGTCAAGTTGCTTACTCACAGCCATGGTTGCGTTTTGTCAACTGTGTTATTAAAGAAAGGATGACGATGATGATTTCACGTTCGTGAGCCATGCAAAAACGGCTGAACCGATCAAGACTCGGGTGGGTCATGATGGGTCATGTGTTAGATTAAGGTCCAGATCACCCAAGAGAAAGAGGCAATTTTGGCGAATTGTCCGGTCCCTTTAAAAGCATCGTAAGTCACTGCTACGGTGTACGCAGCAGAAAATCAGTAACGGCATCACTGCGACTGCTGCAGCCGACTGCATTGCTCACGACTGGCCGGTGTCACATTAATATAACTTTTCCCCCGTAAAAAATCTGTTTCGTGAAACGGACGAACGCACCTCGGTCAGTGCGTTGTAAGACTTGGCGCTGACGGCGGCAGAAACCAACGCCGCGTAGACGCCGTGCTTCTGGGCCTCCTCCGGGAAACCGCGGGCACCTGCCAGTTTGGTGAGAATCGTAGCCGAATGCGTGACCACGACTGTGTCTCCGCCACTGGTTGTCAGCAAGTTGGCCAGCACCGACACCAGTCCAGAAACCACGCACTCCTGTTGAACCTGTATACGTCGCCGATTTTACCCATTTTAGCTCAGTGTTCCCAAAATAGCTACATTACTTCAGGGATTCGACGCCAATCTGGCTAAGCGGTCAGTTTTAGTTTTGACTTTCTGGCCCTGAGCGCCAGAGTGCCAGACAAGCAAAAACTAAAAATGTCTTGGTAGCCAGTCTGTTATCGAATCACATAGTTATTTTCCCCATTTTGGAACTCTTGGCAAAAAATGGGTTAAACATGCTCTTCACTGCCCTGCGAACCCAGACCGCCAGCAAATAAACACTATAAAGCCTTACTCGAGGTCGCACTGACCACTTCGGCAACATTTTTCGTCTGTGACCTTGAACTTTAACTTATGACCTTGACCTTTGAACTTGACCTACATAGTGTCAAAATGAACGCATGCGAAGCATTTAGTTCAAATGTTAGTTTAGTTTAAAAGTTATTGTCCGGACACACAGACACACACACTTTGAATCGATTGCTATACCTGAACCACTAAAGTGGTAAGTGAAGAAGCCAATCAATGGCAATGGTATTTGAAAAGCTTAGTCATTCAACTTATTTGTCCAAAATCGTAAAACGATCAAACTCAGCAATAACGCCACTGAACAATTTCATGGCTTTCTTCAACTACTAGGTTGCTGAATGAATTTCTAACAACATAGTTGCGACAGGAATTAAATCTTTCTTGTTTTAAGCACTACCTCAAGTTAGCAACATTTTGTTATTAATGCCGTCTTAACTATACAATTCAAACGTTACTGAAACTTGAATAATTTGTTAATAGCCGAGTGCAAAATTTTTTTCAATAATTGGGTGTATCGATTTTGTGATATTACCACGACTCCCGGCTACTTTCAGGCCATAGCCTTATGCAACGTTCTCTTCTCATAATATGCGCTTCTGTCACCGGTCAAAAGGCGATAATGTCCTACGGACGGGAAGGTAACAGTAGGACTGTGCATCGCACTGGCCATAAAGAGTTTTATCCATCTGTGGGCCCAATGACCTAGTAAGGAATATGAGCACTAAGCAGCCTACTCTCCGTAAAGCACTTGGTCATATTTACCTTACCTTACCCTGACAGTTGCAGATAATATCAATGAATTGTTTGGTCATATTCGCAATTGACGGGGATACTGAACTGACAAGTAAATTGTTACAATTCGTTACAGAAACGCTAAGTTGCGTGAAGATAGTCGATACACGTGACCTCAGTAAGATGGATCAGGTTGAAGAGTATCTTGAAAGCGAGCAGCAAGATTGTTTTCGACGAAGCGCAGTTGAGTTGGTGTGTCACTCCCGATACGATGCCGCCTTTGAATGCTCCGTGCCAATTAAGACCTCCCTCGCGATACTCCGCTGATGATTCCTCGCTCTCATCTGCTGAGTCCTCCGAGGCCTCTGCAATCAATTATTGATTATACACAATAAATCTCAAAAATAGATGCGTGGCAAAGCCCAGCGTGAGTCCGCCCGACGCACAGCCTCGCCGGATTTTACCGGAAATGGATTTTGACCATTGCACGACCTCCGCAGTCCCACGATGCATCAGCCCGCCAAGTTTCAGCGCAATCGACCGATGCGCGGCCGAGTTATTGCAATTTTACTGATCCCCCCGAAAGGGGGCCTAAACTCCACCACAAATCTCGGAGAAGGGTGGTAGGAACTCTACCAAATTTTTCGTGGACATAGACCCATCATCGGGCCTATACACTATTAAATGGATTTAAGAAATATTGCTTTGTTTCGAAACTACGGCCAAAAATGTTTTTAAAAATCGAGTAAAAATCGAGTCCAAATTTCGAGGTTTTTGACCCCTGCAAAAATTAGGGGAGGGTTGGGCGAAATTCTCGCGATGCGTTATCGAGTTCGACCTTGGCCCTAACATTTGGTATAATTTTTATGACGCTCTTCTTGGTAGTCTCGGAGATTAGAGGTGAGGTTTTTAAGTTTACGCGAAAAAAAAGAAAGAAAAAAGCACAGCAGCAAAAACTAAGGGAGCCCGACCACTAACGCACGTCGGGCGGCCTAACTAACTGAGCAGACGGCATTAACACATAATTCGTCCTACGACCTAATCAACTCCTTTACGGGCGTCCGTAATCTACCTATTCCACAAATTTAATAAAAATCCAGCCGGAACGTTTTGAGTTATTCTGCTAACCATCAAATAAACAGACAAACAACGGCAGCGAAAACAGTACCCCGTCAAAAAAGTGCCGACACGACTATACCATTTGCCATTATCAAATTAGATTCTTACGCAGAGAAAACGGTAAGCTATCACCGGCACCGCCACTTCCTACCTTCAGACGACTTTTAAATACACATCTATTCCATCTGAGTTTTTACTTGTAGTTTTATCTCTTTCAACGTTATTGTACAGTGCCCATGAAGCGGTTCTTTCTGTGATAGCGTCACTCTAATCGTGTCGTACATGATGACGAGGATGATGAAAAACAACGTAAATAAATAAATAAATAAATAAATAAGTAAGTAAGTAAGTAAGTAAGTAAGTAAGTAAGTAAGTAAGTAATTAAGTAACAAAATTTGATTAAGCGCCATATTCATGCAGTAAGATGAATCAGATGCTCTGGACAAGTCGCTATGGGTTATTAAAAGCAGACTGGTAACAATGGGTTTCCAGGGTTTTAAGACATTTTCGGAAAGTGTTTAAGGTTTGAGACGAACGAAGAGAGGGAGAGAATTCCAGAATGTTGGAGCTGCAATATGAAACGAGCGTGAATCGAAATGGAGATTAGTGCGAGGGACGTAAGACTACAAGTTAGCGGAGCAGGATGATCGCAAGGTGCGAGAAGGAACGTAGGGATGAAGGCGTTTAGACAGATATGATGGAGTACCGGTGTGTAACACTTTGTAGGTATACAAAGAGAAGCCAGAAGTGAATGTCATGACTCTGGGCCACATCGATGACTGGATGTTGGATTGCAAATAATTAACCGAGATGTAAACATAAATACACTACAGGTATGTACCGTTGACGTCTTCAAACAGCAGCGTCAGTTCGTGCATGCACCAGGCGGCGGGCTCCGATTCTTCCTCGAAGTCAGACTTCATTAATTTGACCAGTCGCTTCCAGACGTGAAGGCGTTCGCTGTCCATTCTGGCGTAGTATGCGAGTATGTCGCAGTCACGACGCGCTGAGCTTAGTTCGACGATGCCTTGACCCCGCGCGTCAGCTGCGTCCAGACGTCCACCGAGCTCCGTCAGACCTCGAACTGTTTCCATATTTCCCGTCTACACCACACCAACACTCGCCAATGTCGTATACAACTTCGCTAAACATTCTTTTACCGCTGGGCATTATGCAAGCTCGGTGTTGATCTTGACCTTAACTTGACCTTGATTCACCCGCCCCGTGGGTGTACTGGGTCACTCGCTGACATCATCGCTGCCTGTCCTCAGCTGCTGCTGTCACTTTTTCATAGCTGAATTCCAACTCCCTCAGATCGTTTGTAAGTCCGGTCCCTAACCCCCGTCATAACCATAGTAATCCGTACTGACCCTAATCCCTACAGTACCTACTGAGCCTAACACTAAACCTAAACCTAAACACTAACTCTAACCCTAAGCCTAAGCCATAACCCTACTAATTCCTACTAACCTCAACCCTTTGGGACCGTCGAAATATCGGGCCGGTCCTACCTCTGCAACTGGATTTCGTCCGTGTTTGCCGTGGTATTTTTGTTTTCCTGTGAAATCCGTCCACTTTCAGTCGTACGCTTGCACGCGTACTGGTACCGGTATACTGTTGTCACTCATAGCCAACATGTTACAAGGCCTACCTAACCAACTGCTATTTTCAGAAGGCTTTCACCACTAGACCTAGCAGTACTTTTCAATAAAGTCACCGATAATAATTTTTTATGCTCAGCACACGTTAAACATGTCGCTACACTACCTTGTGAAATATTCAGTACTGTTTAATTTACAGTGACCAATGGACGGGTTTTTTGCTTCGCTTTGCAGCTTTTGTCTTTATTGCTTCAAAGTCAGTAGCTGAAATAATAACTAAAAGAAGCCAGCACTCACAAGAATGCCATGACCCACGCTGGCAATGTTTATGCCGCTGGCTGACTGCGAAAAACTCCACGCACGGAAAAACCGGCGGTCTGTCTCTCGCGCAGGGTTAAAGTCTCGCGGCGGCAGCATCGGCCACGGGGAAGTGACACAGGGAAAACCCTGATGTTGCTAGCATGGCTTGCGCGGCGGGGCATTGTAGCAGGGAAAATCCGGCGTGGCTTATGTACACAGGCAGCGGCAATATTGGATCCTGCTTGAAGACCGACAAAGACTTGTTGTGACTCGTGACCTTGACCTTTGACCTTCTGACCCCAAAATAAATGGGTTTCCATGACTCATTGTGGCCATCTCGTCAGCTTTTGAGCGCACGTTAATCTACCGTATCGTATCATATCGTATAACAATTCTCTGTCACGTTTGGTGATCCTAGCTGCATCGGTTTTTGAGAAATCGTGTTGATAAACATACATACCAACCCCGTTGAAAAGCCTACCCCCGCGGCTGCCGCCGATGTGGGTCTAGATGCTACAGACGCTGACGATGATGACTATGACGAGATGGTCTCACCATGACGGCGATGAGTAAAGGCGTGACAGCGCCGACGTCAATGGTTTTCTGCTCCATCAGCTGATTGTTGTAGTTGATGGCACGCTCGATGATGTGGACTGCGCCCTTGTGTGCCGCGTGGTGGATCGGCGCCCATCCGAGTTCGTCGCCGTTGCCGAGCTGTTCTTCCGGCATCTCCTCCCACATCTGCACGTCCGCGGCGTCTTTGGTGGGCACGACGGTATCAGTTAGCGACTTGCGGCGCTGTTTCAGTCGAGTCTTCGATGAACGGTCGTTGTACGCTGACTGGAATATCTTCAGATGCTGACAGAACCTGAACGCCCATTGTCGACTCAGTTACCGCAGCCAAACAGGCGACTATGAGACTTATCAATCCGTGTTTCTGTCTGACTGACTGCATGCTGAGTAAAAAGTTGTGAACAAAGTTTACATATCGACTCCCCGCGTGGTCGTAACGATATATTTGAAACGATATCCAAATTGGTTCAGGGGTTCAGGATGTCTGTGTGGAGGTGCGAATTTTAGCCTCTCCGATTGACTTTATCATTGGCTTCTAACGCGTTATTGTGATGTGACCAGTATAGATCATACAACGTCGTGAAACATTATTTGCTCGACGAAGATGCTAACTCGGTTGTGCGTATAACTTTTGTACTTATTGATAATGTCTTCATATTGTTTTACATTGTTTCAATAAAAAATTAATTTATAATATATCGGACTGAGAATAATTTGATAAAAATAAATTATAACGTTACTCCCGATTGTGATGGCAAATTCTCAGCTCGTAATCGAGTCAATAATCAGTTACCAATTTAAAAGGTATCCTGCGTTTCATCAACGTAAACCTACAAAGGGAACTATAATGAATTTAAAATATTACCGGAGGAAGAATAAGCTTCATTAAGAATATAAAATGACAGGTCCTACTTACGTTCGCTTCTCAGTTGGCTCCATTGCGGCTTCACGGCTAATATTCGCCGAACTGTATTTCGCACGTTCTAATCGGAAAGTTATCGGTCGTTGCGAGTAGGAAATAACGCTCGTAGAAGCGCTCACGCGTCGTCAAGCAGACTCAACAGCAGTATCGCCCAGATAGTGGCGTAACGGTATTGCTCCGCGGTGCCATGTCGGTCCTTTCCGGTGATTAAACGATACTGATGACCACGGCAAGTGATAGACAGCTTGTGACTTCCTATTCACGTTCAATAGTAACTATTGCTCTATCTCGCTTGGTTTTCGATATATTGGCGACGTAATTTTGTCGGCTTCAAGGATGTTTTGGAAACTACTGCTGGCGATAAGGCCACGCTTCCAGGAGGGAGGGGGTTCGACTTCCAGCATGAGGTTTCCTATTCGTGTTCCATAGTAACATAGCTCTACAATGGTCCTTGTAGTAACGTTGTTATTTAGGCCACTCTAAAAAATTATGTTTATTTACTTACTTACTCTAAAACGCGCCGTTTTTGAGCTACCGACAAGGGACAGACGTACGGACGGACAGCAGCTTGGCTTAATGCATTCCACTTTAGTGCAAGAAGTGGCACAACGAAGGGTCGTTCGACTAATCAACGATGAGTTGTACAATATTGATTAGTGGACTCGACGCCAACAGCTCCACGCCTCGCCGTGGAAGCGTCGAGACGATTAAATGAAGGTGCCAAATGACGACAGACCACGCTGCGATGCCAAAACGTCTTTATCACGTTGAACATGTAGCTTAGTTTACTCCTGTGTGGCTTGCTTTCGTTGTGTTTGGTTTAGTTTTTCAGTACTTAGACAAGAGATCGGTTGAAAAGAGCGTCTCCGAAATGACCTACTTTGTGTCGGGTGGGACGCAAAATCTTAATAGAATCAATTCTTCCGTCACTGTCGCGGATTCTGCACCGTGTCCGGAAAAAGATGCCACCATATTTAACCTCTAACATTGCCAAATACTGATCGATTTTCAAGATTCTTCCACCAACAAACTTAGTGGCACTTTTTCCGGACACGGCGTACAGTAGAAATGTGCTGGTTGAGGCGGTGTGTCCTGTCTGATGAACTAATACTTTATAACCTTGCCAGTTCTTGACTCGATCGACCATTCACAGTCACCAATCAAGAACCCTCTACTGCCGCTGCCACAATTCACCTATTCTACTGAAAGGTCTCAGGGTCGTCGCAACTAAAATGCAGGAAAGGACAAAACACTTGGGAAAAACTGCCCCTACTGCGGTGCGAAATTTGAACAAAATAAGTCTTTTAGGAAGCTACTTTGTTAAGTGACAACTGTTTATTAACAGTTAATTGCAGGTCTACAATCTAGATATCCATGAGACACGCTAAGCAACCAGCATATTAACTAGCCTACCGTCATATAAGTTACGATAATATTGTGCAGTCAGTGACACTATTCATACAATGTATTCAACATATTTCTACACACGTACTAAACAGATGCATTAAACGAGTGAGCATGAAATAGGGGCTTCGATACCATGGGACGCCAGTGACTTCGTCCCGTAAAAATAGAATCATTTGAATTTGAAATAAATATATACGATACTCTAAGTGCCACCGAACGTTCTTTTCTTCAAGACAAAATGCAATAAAATCGTTGATGGCCGGAGCTGCAGCCTGGACCACGCTGGAGCAGCGTACAATGGTCTCGTGAATAGCATATATTATAATATAAATGTAAAAAAACTGCAGTTTATACACACTGTTAACGGCGACGGATCTAAAACCGCAAAAATCATAAAAAGGCAATGTTAACCACACTAACATAGCCTGATGTCAATGTTAGTATGGTTAACATTGCCTTTTT
>Ga0209780_1004461_pt1 | contig 10779 bp, 10 predicted proteins | sample WorMetexBAHAMAS2_FD_187384 | JGI IMG/M metagenome (GOLD analysis project Ga0209780, IMG submission 187384) | Marine gutless worms symbiont microbial communities from Max Planck institute for Marine Microbiology, Germany - Inanidrilus exumae... | ecosystem: Host-associated > Annelida > Digestive...
GTTACTCGTTACAAGTAGTCATCAATCAAGTTACTTCGTTACATCAAAAAGTACCGGAAAATTTACTTAAGTAATGTAACGCGTTACTTTTACTTCGTTACTGAACAATCTGACGGTAACTAGCGCTTTCAAATTATGGATAAGATGCTAAGGTTCTCCCCTACTCATCTCTGTATCACGAAGTCGAAAAAACTAAGCCAAAATTAGTTTTAATTATAGTCCAAATCTAGTCTTCTTTCAAACCAAACATTAAATATAGACTACTAACAGGATAGAGAGATGCAAAAGCCACAGTAGCTTCTACCACAGTTCAAATAAAACACAATTCGACTGCTTGTTGCAAAATAAAATAACAAAAATCTCCACTTAATACTCAGAAAACAGCTATTACGGTTACATTCAACAACCAACCAATAAATCAGAATGTCAGATTCACAGAAAATAATGTAGAAGTGTTTGCAATGCTTATTAATCATGAAGTTAGTAACTATTATTTTTACCTTAATCGAGCAATCAGTCATAATAAACATTCAGTCATTTGGCAGCTCTACTTTCTACTTCTGATAACATGTACCGGTTTTAACAACATTTACTACTGCTAATACGTTTGGTGTACGTTTAACTCACACAGTTTTCCAGTGCTAACTGCAGGCTGATCAAACATTTTGTATTTGTAGAAAAGACTAATAGCAAACGCACAAAAGCAATGCTAGAACTGGAAGAAGGCAGCACTCACAAAAGCACTATGCACCACATCAGCAATCTTTTTGTGCCTTGTAACATTGACCTTTAACCCCAAACTAAATGGGTAGACAGGACTCACGGTGGAACGTGTCTATGTCACATCTGGTGATCTTAGTTACATCAGTTTTGAGATGTCGTGTGGAAAAACAGACAGACACATAAACATTACTGAAAAACCTACTCATGCAAAATTGCCTGGAAATGGGAGGGCCTATTCTGGTTTCAGCGCTTCGTAAATTTGCCACTTACTTACTTATTTAGACACTTACCCACTCATTTACATCCCTGGGACCCACACGGGGCATACAGCGTGTGGAAAAATGAAAAAACAAACCAACCTACAAACACAAATTCCACTGAACACCCTATCCACGCGACTCCCGTAGGCGTCGGTGTGGGTAATAACTAAAATGCATTATGTACAGCTGTTAACACAACATCTAACATGGCACATCTATTACGTCAAAACTGGATCTGACTTATTTTGGTGTAAGATGCAGCCAGCAATTGCTCCTGGAACACCAGTAATGACGTCGCCCAGCAGCCGTGAACAGAATACATTCATGTCTTTTAGCTGTACACACAAACACACATACACAACCATAATACGAACATTAGACAGGTTATGGTAATGGTAAAAGTAGATTTGTAGAGCGCATTGTCACATGCGCTAAGGTCTAACTGTGTGCCAAACATCAACAATAATTCATATCACGGTTACAATAAACAGTACAAAATTTTCACAAACTGCAAAACAAATCGGAGACAATAACGTTTACTTCATTAGTTTATATAAAATTTTGGCCAGCGACAGCAGCCTATTGCTACAGATGGTGTAGCGTTGTCGGTCTGCCGGTCTGTGTGTGTCTGTCCGTTGGTCATGCTCGCGGGACCGGCAAAAACAGCTGAACCGATCGAGATGCCGTTTGGGCAGGACTGACTCAGGTGGGCAAAAGGAACCATGTATTGGATGGGGGTCAAGATCCCCCATCAGAAGGGCAATTTTGGGGGATGTCCTGCCATTCAAAAGCATTGGCAGTCTCTGTCCCAGTCTCTGCTCCATACGCATATGTACATTCTTCTCGTTCAGTTCATACATAAACAAACATATATAACCATTACTGCTGCACTAAACGGTGGCACGGTGGCGCAATAGGTAGAGCGTTGGACTTGCGATCAATAGGTCTGAGTTCAAATCCTACTCATGGCAAAGCTGCGTAACAACCTTGGGCAAGTTGTTGACACATATGTGCCTCTGTCACTAAGCAGTATAACTTGATACCGGCCAAGGGGCGGAGATGCTCTGCAGCTGGGAAGGTAACCGCTGGCCTGGCGGAAAGTAATGGCAGCCTACCACCGGGTAGACTTATATTCACCTGCGAGCTGACTGCATGTACACACCCTAACATAAAACAAACACACATAAACCACAGTACAAGCTGAACCATATCCCTGGTCCCCTAATAAATCACAGGACACAAGTACATCAGTACACTAAGACAAGGACACTACTCACCGTGCTCTCGGCAAAGAATGGGACACACTGAAAACCAAAAGAGAGTGCATCGCCGTAACGTCTGACAAATGGCAGGTAACAGTCCCACGCTGCTTCAAACTCCGCAGAAAAGTCTCGACCTTCCTCAATACAAGCCTGAACATGCACCACTCTGTAAGCTGCTACATCAACCACAAAGGTTCTATACCAACGGATCTTCAGGCTCTCAAACATTGAACAGTTATCCTACTTAGGGCTTAAGCCATCATTCGGTTTATAAAATTCTTTGCCAAATACTAAAGAAATTTAATAACTCAGTGAGATCCCCAATATATTGTAAGACCTTTGAGTCAATGGCAATCTGACAAATCTATAGCAATAATGAAGCTGATGGAAGAACTTTCCCTTAGTGCTTTGGTGCAGTGGTTTGAATATCAAGAAGGGATTGAAACTAAATATGCTGTTCTGAGGAATTTGGTTAAGGTCTTACTCGACACAATACAGGTCTATTTCTTGGCTTAGTACTGAAAAACTAAATGTAGTGCAACGAAAGCAAACGTGCATCGATAACAAAATATACCATAACATAAAATAAATACCGAAAAACTAAACCAGAGTTAGGTCGCCTCTTACGACCTACGGCCTGGATTCGGATCGGCCTAATCATAGGAAAGTAAATAAGTAAGGAAGTAACTAAGTGAATGATTTATATAGCACCAGAATAAACAAATGAATCAGGGCACATTGCTTCCACAGAACCCGTGGATATAACACAGTCTGAAATGCATGGCCAATGTAGTGCACACCAGCGGTTACCTTCCCAGCCTGTACTGAGTTACTACTACTTAAGTTGTTAACTTTTCTGGAGTTACGCTAGGTTAGTTCCCCTAATTTAACAGAACCTTTGGGATAAGAGCAGCAACTTCTTTACAGGTGAGACGCCCATCCATCACCCAACATAACGGTCAAAGCACTCACGGAAAAGCGGTAACTGCATAATTATTTGGCTCGAAGCTATGTTTCAGCCGAATATTTGATTCACTTTACGGCATGGCACGTTTTGGCGGTGTTCACGTGTTTGGCTATAACTCTGCCGAAAGTGAACCGATTAGAATGAAATCTGTAGCACTCTGAGGACATTGTCGGGGTCTGGCCCTGACAGATTAGGGGCGCCATCTGCGCATTAGCGACAGCTGGAGTGGAGAGCCAGACAAAAATTTTTTGTCAGGTAAGCAACGCACGATTTCACTGATTTCCGTCGACCGAATTTCACAAAATTTAAACACCACACGTCAATCGGCATCGCAATAAAAATGTTCAAACGGAAATTTTGAAAATTTTATCGTAAGCGGTCGTTTTTTAATGCAAAAATGTCTCAAAAATTTTTTAACGTCTTGCGACTTCAGGCCACCATATCTCCGCAATGATTACAGATCGCCGGAAATTCACTACCAAAATAACTCTATGTGGGATGTATAGTTTCTATTTCTACCGTTGGAATCAATTCAAAGTCATTCCTGAACTGTACACATTGTACAAGAAACATCCCCAAATTTTCTGTGACGTTCGACGCGTGCTGAAGGCACGACAGACAACGCTGATATCACTCAGTCACAGGCAGTTAATCACCATCAACTACAGAGTCACCTGACACTAAGCCTTGACGAATGCAGGAAGTAAACAGCTTGTGCACAGACTGCCGAGCACTTCGAGCCAAATACTGTATTGTTGTCAGTCCACACAATACAGCTAATTACAGCTGTAGTTTTAGCATAATTTCACAATGGCACAAAACGGCAAGTGGTGCTAGTCATATAAAAGGCTAAAACAGAAAATGTCAATAAATAAAAAAGAAAAAGGTATGTTGTTAACACACATCACTGTTACAAACCAAAATCACGCGATTTTGGTTTGTTGGCTCCGGCAAGCTGATGGCCCTAGTGCAACGCGCTACGACCGTCGGCTTGCCCCGACGGCCGCAGTGCTACGCGCTATGGCGCGCGCAATCGTCCGTCCATCCAAGCCACGACCGTGGCCACACAGATTCACAGTCCTCCTTTAATATATAGATTGTTACTGTTAGACTGTCATCAATGAGAACACTGACTTGCTGGAATGAATGAATGCTGGAATGGAAAAACCGGAATATGCCATACAGTGCATCAAGTAGCTCGTGCAATACAGACACTGGAGTGCTCACCTCCCCTGATAATCCCTACAAACAGAAATAAACAATTTTTTCAATGTGCATGCACGCCACATTGCATGAACAATACAGGGTGGGTCAAAAAGTAAAGCCCATCTATTTTACTAAAATGATGTTAATAACGTTAAATATGTACAGAAAACTAGAAAAGTGGTAATATGACATAATTACAAACGGTAGCAAGTAATAAGGTTGTTTGTACTGTTATAATGTTAAATATTCTATGGCACACGCTAAAAAAATCTGGAATGAGTCACCACCATCCACTACAGTGTGTAAACATGGCTTTAAAATCATGACAAACTATTTGGAAAGCTGCCCAAGTCCACTGATAGACCATTCTTGCACAGAAAATGTGTCACATACTTGCTTTGCACCTCATCTTTTCTCCTTTCAGAATTTTCATACAGAAGAACTTTGTCCTCTTTACTTATTACTGGCCCGCCTAATGGGCCAGCATTGTTTTGCTTGCTGGTGACTGTTGTCTGTCATCATCGTCTTTAACGTTGCCGGCGGGCAGGCGGGCAGGACGCCGGGTGCGTTGGCAGTTAACGTGGGCTCAAAACTGGGTGGCAAGAGATAGCTGAAACCCACATGGGCCAAAAGGTGGGCAGGCTGCGACCTGCCCGGCCCAATAGCTCTTCATCATCATCATAATCATCATAATTAATAGTACACCTATTATAAAGACTGCATAACAAAGGCAGTGCCTATGAACTAAAACGAATAACAGTTGATGGGCTAGATACGTTTCCCGTAGTTAAACCAACAGTGAGAGAGCACTGAAGGGAACTCAAAAGCCCAAGGTGAGTTCACTTCTTCAACCAGTGTCCGGAGATGTTCCTCTGGCACGTCATGCAAGCAGCAGCTTCGGCAGTAGACTGCATTATGAACTTCATTGGTTGGACGTGCCCAAACGGATCCAGTTCAGAGTCGCCACCACAGTTTACCGTCGTCTTCACGACATGGCGCCTCGGTGTCTGTCTGAAATGTGCACCTCAACATGTCGTCAGGGTCTTCGGTCAGTCACCACCAGCAACTTGGTTATTCCACGCGTCAGACGAGTGACGTATGGCTCTCGCGCCTTCAGCGTCGCCGGTCCAGTCTGCTGGAATGGTCTACCAGACTATCTCAAGTCACCTAACCTCTTACTTGACTCTTTCAAATGTCAACTTAAGACATTTTTATTCTGTGCATACTAGGCCGTATAGTGCTACTCTAGCGTATTAGTGACGTCATAGATATGCTCTATAAATGTTCATTTGACATTTGACTCCAGAACGAGTAAGTCGACCCACACACTTTACAGTGAAACAGAACTCTGCATCAACGTACGAGAACGTAATGTTCCACATGCTTGATGACGATGTTGCGGTCATGGAGACGGAACGTTGCTACGGGCGACATGGCAAGCGACACAACGCAGTCGAGAACGCCGACAATATGACCGACAAGTGCGTAACGCTCACGGTCCGGCGTCTGCAGACAACAGCTGACTCTACTCAATGATAATCTGCTTTCATAACAATGCAATAACAGAAAGTCAACAGCACGTCTTCAATGTCGATAACTGGCTACAAGTATTCACACATATCACAATAGGAACTGGAGAAACTCCACAAACGATGGCGGGTCAAACTAGAAGACGAACTTTGACGCCCCAATTCTCGACCTTAACGGCTTGCTGTGACCTTGACCTTTGACCTCCTAAATCTAAACAGGTCATCAGTAAGGGCTAGTGGTTATTCCCTGTAAGCTTTATTGAAATTGCTCAACTAGTTCATGATGTATAGTTTTCACAAGATTTGACCTCGATGGCCTGCTCACTGAGTGCTCATGACCTTTGACATCTAGAATCTAATCAGGCCATAGGTAGCGGCTAGTAAATATTCCCTATCAGTTTTATCAAAAATTATTCAAGCCGTTCATGACATATCATGGTAACAGACACCAGACGAATGGACGAATGGGTGTACTCGACAATGGGACAGCCTAAAAACATTAGACAGTAGTGTTTGTAACTAATATCTTCTGCAGTCCATCTACCTGACAAATAGTTTAAGAGTTAAAGCTAAAAACGTCCATCTCTGGTACAAACACTAGCTCACAGACGTTTATACCATTCACTGGTGCGCGTGTCATCAATGACTGTCTGCAGCCCATGTTACACGTCAATCATCCTCTGCTTCAGTTCGCTGACATCACTGATCATCTTCTGAGCACTGCTGGATTGTTCTCCAGATTTTATAGTCACATGATTCAGACCTCAGCTACTAATGTGGCCTCACAAGACGAATTCTGAGGTCTAACATTCAATATGCCACTGAAATCAGCAGCTATTCCAATTTTCACGTTTGACACGGTAGTGTACAAACATATTTAAGGTCAGGTGGAGAATCGTTATGATGTGTGTGTACAATATTACCCCAGGAATCTGAAAGTGAAAGAATTTTGTAACTCGGTCTACACCTGCCGAATTCATAATCAAAAATCAAGTGTATTGGTTTTTTTTGATTCACACTATACTTTTCAAAAATTGTGTTCCAACACAATGCATAGGCTTGCGTAGACAGATCTTCTGGTGACTGGCCTGGCCTAATCTGGCATGGATGTATTTTTTTTTCAAAATAATGGGTGGACCCTACATTGGCCATTGTCATAGAACCGTCACATGGTGACAATTAGGTAAAAATCGGTCAAGTAGATCCTGAGATAATTTGTCTCAAATGATTCATTTTGTAAATAAGGGGGTGCACGCCAACTACCCTCGTAAACTCTGGGGATAACGGACCATAGTTCACCAAATTTATACACAGTATAGCCAGATCATTGCAGGTAAATTTTTAAAATCAGAACGGCAATATTGCAATCCGCTGCGGAATGCCAGGGCTACGAATATAGGTAAATAGTCCGGTTTTGCCAAATTTGACCCTAAAATGTGGCAACCTCCGTTGAGCCGTCGGAAAAAGGGGTGTCAGATCGGTAATCTAAGATCAAATACCTACCACATGGTGAAAATGTGATGAAAATCGGTCCAGTAGATCCTGAGATCACTTTGTTCAAAGGTTTATTTTTAAAAAGAAGATGAAATTAACGCCAGCAACACATATAGCCGGCAGAGCAGGCATGCTACGTGGCTAAGTATTGTTATATAAAATTTAACTAAAATTGGAGGAGGTTGCTGTGACCTTGACCTTTGACATCCAGAAACTAATTAGGTCATCAATAGGGGCTAGTGAGTATTCACTGTTAGTTTTGTCAAAATTGTTTAAGGCATTCGTGAGATATCGTAGTAACAATATCTGACGAGATGAATGGACGGACAAACAAATATCCAGAACAGCCCGACACTGTTGGATGGCAAAGGCATGATAAAACAAATCATCTAAAAAGTTTTGACAAAAAAATTCAAGTCATAACATTGACCTGCCCATGTGGCCGTGTGGTCAGCGCACTCGGCTGCCATGTGGAGTAGAGCATGAAGCACTCAGTGGCCGAGGTTCGCGCCTCAGCCCGATTGCGTCCGCCTACCAAAGAATTATTTATAATAATTCCTATGCACATGATAAACAGGGAGTTAATCCCGGGCAGGTAAGAAGCTATGAACTGTGACCATTGCTGACGCCTTGATTTGCAGCATCAAGGTTTCATCTGCGCTGACGTAAGAGCTGAATCAGACAGATGTGGCTAAGTCCCCTGGCTAGGCTCTGAAGAAGTGTCAGTCAGGTGGACGGCGCTAAAAAAGTTCCGGTCAGGGCTGGCATTGAATAAGTGCCAGTCCGGGATTAGCCAGACAGTAGGCCACGCCTAGAGAGGGCGTGCTTAGAAATACCTGACAAGCTGCTCATGCCTACTGTTCCTTCCTGCACCCTACACAATGCGCACATACACCGCACACACCTACCAATTCCCCTCTTCTCGCTGGGCTGGTCTCAGCACTGGGGTCCAGAGTAGGCTGGACCTCTTCCTGCAAAGGCTAGTAGTCACCCTAATATAACAGAAAGAAGCAACAGCAACTTACAAACTTTGGGTCGAAGTACAAGACCGATATATTGATGTCGTCATCCTGATTTTGTAGTAAACAGCGATCATATATGAAAAAGAAACGCTCTTCTGGTCTGGAAATAACACACAGCATTGCATTCACCTTTCTTACCTTGCTCATCCTAAGTGACTCATGCTCATTGGAAATGGTACCATTATCTTTAATTGTAATTCACAAATAAAGGTAGCAGTATAAAAAAATTTAAAAACTTAACTACTTAACGAAACTTAAATATCGGTTAACAATGTTGACATTATACTTAAATTATTAGATACAATGCATATGTACAGCTACAACTGTCGTCTGTCTGTCTAACATCACTCTGGTGTTCTGTCAAAACAGCTAAAACATGACACATGGTAGTTCAGTCACCCCAGTTTTATGATGCCAAAGATCTGGGCAAAATACGTGAAGCAGGGATTGTTAACCTCTTTTCATGAGCACCCACTGAGGATTGACATTTCCACTATGTTCTGTTCTGTTCTTCAGCCGTCCTCGATCCACGGGTTGGCCACACCATGGACGTACTTTCTCCATTTATCTCTGTCCTCTTGTCATTCTGAATGACTCTTCCACGGAGAGTCCTGTCCACGTATTGATGTTGTCCATCCAGGCCGTACGTGGTCTTCCTCGCCTGTGTGCACCTGGCATTGTTCCTTGCATTACCTTTTTCTCCAGGCAACTCCCTTGTTCCCTAATGGTGTAACCATAGTATGCTAGCTTCCTTGCTTTGACAGTGTCTAACAGTTCCCTCTTAATTCCAGCTTTCCACTATGTACTCCTACAAAATAAACCCAAAATTACCTTGTCATGACAACAATAACAAATAACTATGTTCATTACTCACACCGGCATAGCCAAGCTCTAACCGGAAAATGGCTTGAGCTATCAACACCAGACTTGGTACACATATACTCTATAGCAGTCGCTCGGCATGCATTAACCCACAGATCAAAAGGTCAAAAGTCAAGGTCACATGGTTAAGAAAACTGCATGGCAGCATGGTTGCTAGTGACCATTGCCGCCATTGCCTGTATTCTGTACACCTGTACGCTGCTGTGCTACCTCCGCCATTGCCGGCGTGGGTCTGCATGTCGATACGACTGCCTATGTTTTATAATTAAGTTTATATCAATTTAACAGGCATACTGTTGTTGTTTTGAACTTACAAGTAGATACAAACAAATGCTCAAAGAACATCAAATTCGGTTCTGTTCTTAGTTTTGATTGTCAAAAAAATGAGAATCTAGCCTCGCATGACTACGGCATTAAAATCTCCCATTATACCAAATGTGAAAAGTAAAAAATAACATTATAACCTGTTTTTGAAAGTGTTTACCGAGCAGCTGTGGCTATGGGTAAAATCTTTTAAAGGTAATGCAAGCAATCAATTAAGTCGCTGAAGCATGTAAAATATAGTTGAATCTGAACCCCCTCAGAAAGGGTTCTGATTCAACTATATTGTACATCCTTCACCAACTTAACTGACTGCTTAAATATTTGGGCTGACAAGATTAAAGTTAGACCATCGTCTTTTGCAGTTTAAAGTATCGTATTGTTACAAGGTTACAGTGTTCAATTTAGGGATGTTAAAATCTTTTAACTGTCCGCATTTTTCATTCCGCATTTTACCTTACGCATTACGCAATTCTGCATTTTACCAACAGCCAGCAGCCACTGACATTTGCTAGTAATTTATTCCCCAATCATCAAGACTTTAACGACAAGGTTGCTTGACAAGTTTATAATTATGACCTCTTAATCCAGTAGTATATAACTTAAACCACACATTACTATCAACATTATCACTTTTACAGAATCACTTGTTCAGTATTTGCTAAGCTTGGGGACACATGAAGTTTAGCGGTACTCATTGTAAATGCATTGAATATTTAACGTCATTGGTACCTTTAACTGATAAAAATAAACAGTGAGTGAATGGACGTGCTTTGAGGATTAGAGGTACCTATTGAAAAGCATTACAGTGCATTAATTACGTTTTTAGACATTTATTTCGCAAATGTAATGTTTCCTTTGTTGACCCCACCCCCATATTTGATTGTGTAATTAGCGGAATGAAATGAAATGAATTGCATGAAAGTGTTCTATGAATTTCCAATGCTAATCTTCACTCTAGCCCTATAAGCTTGGATTAGATCGTATTAGTGGTATCCCGCAGGGCAGTGTATTGGGTCCATTATTATTTTTAATATACATTAATGATTTATTAGATACTTGTGGTTCATATTCTGAAGTCTATGCTTTTGCAGATGATGCCAAATTTTTCCG
>Ga0209780_1004462_pt1 | contig 10778 bp, 4 predicted proteins | sample WorMetexBAHAMAS2_FD_187384 | JGI IMG/M metagenome (GOLD analysis project Ga0209780, IMG submission 187384) | Marine gutless worms symbiont microbial communities from Max Planck institute for Marine Microbiology, Germany - Inanidrilus exumae... | ecosystem: Host-associated > Annelida > Digestive...
TATATATATAATGTATATACCGTTACCGTAGTAACATTGAAAACTTCGTCGTGCGTTTCCGTAATTCTGCCCATTAATCGTCCAATTTCTTGGTTGCTATTGTAGTTTACTTTGTGAGTAATTTTGAAATTTTAGTCACAATTATGCGACCAGCCAACATATCTGTAAAATTGAATTCTGTCTGACTTTACGTTAAAAAGTAAATTTAAGCCAAATCGGTCCTTCGTGGCGAAATTCGTACCACTATACGGATCTATCTATGACAATGCATTTTCAATAAGAAAGAAAGCCCCCCAAATTGCACCTACCCCTTGGAATTGTGTCACCCTGCCGGAGGACGACCAAGCCACGGTGATGGGCAACATGCGTGAAAAATTTGGTAAAGATCGACAGTGTGGTTCGGGAGATATGCGGGCAGACAGACAGAATCAGACAGACACACACATACGTGGTCATTACAATACTTCGCCACCGCTGCTGCGGGTGAAGTAACAAACGGCACTTGCATCACAGTGTGCAAAGTTGGTAAATATCGTGATTTTTCGGTGGTTGTTTGTCCCGTGTGGACAATAATACACCGATCAAGCTGAAACTCGGCATGCACTCACTCCAGATGTTGCAGCGGCTCGGCAATGCTTACTTATTTAGCGACCAGGTGTTATACTGAAGGTGTATAATAATTCCCGATCGCCTAGGCGATCGCTCAGACGTGGATCACCTGGTTGCAAGGCCGGCGTCAAAATTCCCGCCCAAGGGCGTCCGCAGACTAGCTCAAAAGTAGCCCAACTTATTGTGTCGTCCGATTTAACTGTTATTCGACTCGGTCACCTGTCTCAGCACTTACTGAGCTCTTGTCTAGTTAGGGGTTTGGTTGGCTGCATTGGGATGGCGCTTACGAAAATGTTTGGTATTCCGAACAACTTACGACGGTGAGATACGTTATTTGCGAATTTATGTGCGCGAAGTATACGCATTGTACAGAGACGCGTTCAGTTGTAACCAGTCGACATCATTTGTGTTGTCGCCGCTATAGGCCGGTGTCTGTCCGTCACACGCCGGTATTGTATTGAAACGGTTGATTGGACCTTTTGGCACACAGGCTTATCATACACTGTGTCATAAAGAGATCTGGGTAGCTCCAAAAACGTTATTCCCTCTGGAACACGAGCCCAACCACGGCCAAAAGTTGGAGGGGATTGATTGACGAAGACGCCGAGATTAGAGAGATACTGTAGGCGTCGATGAGCTAAGAAATGGGAGGGTGTCCGCTTCCCAGTGGTGTATGGGAGCATCGTCAGTTCTGCCAACGGGACCGATCAGAGCCCCGACTGAAAAAAAGATGCTTAGTATTTCTAAAACTATTAGAACGTCGATCATTTTCATCACATAAAAACTGGTCGGAGATTATGTGTTAATTACCAGTTTGTAAGTACATTTTATGTTGTTGGAGTTCGTGATTCGTGCGTCAATTTTATCATAAGATGACTGTTTTGCAATTCACAACTGCTGAAAGTAGGAGAGTTGATAGCTTAATGGTCCCTTGCAAGTTGCAACTCAAAAGTCGTAGGCGACCGGTCTCCATGGTTGTTGTGCCTATGCTCTGAAACATTGTCTCGAACTCTGAACTTAGCCAATTTTTCTGCTTTTGCGCCACAGCACGTCGCCTGTCGCGTGTTGTTAGCTTAGTTCGACCGTCGTAATGTTAAGTTTATCACATTGAGTGCCCTCCAACAGACAACATCTAAGCCGTGGTGCATGTCTGGAGAGTAAGAGGGAAGATTATTTGACCAGCTCTGGGCTATTGTGCATCATAATTGTGCACATCATATGCACACCTATATAATGAGCAGTTCGTACACTGCCGACTGGATCGGGCTTTGATCTTGCTTGGCTTAGCTGTCTTCCGAGCGCCTCTGTGTCTTCAATGTACTTGGTACTATATGTAGAACATTTTTTGATTGCATCCTTTTCTTTACCTTTTAGTGTGCTGAGCCTGTGGGATTGGCCCTTGACCTGGAAGACTATCATCCTTCAGTGCTATTACACTGTTGGTTGTGTCATCTGACCTGTAAAATCGTCTCCGAAATGACCTATAATGTGTCGAGTGGGACGTTAAACCCTACAATACCATACCATACACTGAGCGCCCATCGTGGTTTACAACCGGTCGACCGTAACGCACGGCGTCGAGTGGTTCGTCTGCATTGAGACAGCTCAGACTTGTGTAGCGTCGTCAGCGACGGCGACAAGTGAATTGAACGGCTAACATGTTAGTCGTCGATCTGCTGGCGAGAATAAGACGTGAAGCTTGTACGGTTGTTTCCACTCCAGTATCGACAACCTGTGCCGCTGAATGGAGTCGACGTTTCACTCAAACAATATCGCACTCATCGGCTGAGCTATTGATCACCTAGCATCCCGCATCTCGCGCCGCACATGGCACAGTCACCCGCAACCGAGTCACTATGGCTGTTTTTGCACGAAATTAGAAATTCATTATTCATTTGCTGACGTTCGCGCGAAATTTGCTTTGGGTCAGTGATGTTGTGGGAACGACAGCGTATAATTTCAGTACAGATTGCGGTCAAAAGGGTCTGCTTTCTTGATTCCCATTGTAATTCGAGCACCGGTTTAAATTGCATTGATTGACACGAAAACCAGTCGCTAACAGCCTAAATAAAATTGTTAAAATGATGGGCATAAGACTTTTGGCTTTGGTTGTGCCCCTGTTCCAGAGGGAAATACTACCAAGATTCCATCCGATAAAATACCCGCAGCACCGGCCCCAAGGTAAAGACTCTTTGACAGAAAACTCTTCAGTACATTAGCCCTTATTTCTTTTCATTATTTTTAATAGGAATCTATCCAAATGTCTTAATGACGAAATAAAGATGTGTGATACGTATAATGGTAGCATAATGATGATAGTAAGAAATTCGTGAGCTTGATTTATGACCTTTTGACCCAAAATAAATGGGTTTCCAAAACTCATAGTGCAACACTTGTATATACATGTCAACTCCGGTGATCCTAAGTTCCTAACTGCATCAGTTTTTGAGATATCGTGCGAAAAAAAACAGACAAACGGAGGTAAGAAAACTCTACCCCGCGACTGCAGTCGTCATGGGCAATTACTGTATTTACTCGAAAATGTAGGCATTCTTTTAGTCAGACTCTCAGCCACAGGCTGGCAGTTGAATAATGACATTCAGTTGTTTATTATATCGGGAAATTTTATACAAAATATTTTTCTAAAGGCACTGCCTATTGCAAAGTGAAGTTATTTACAATTCGACTCGAAGCTATAGACACTTAGGTCTTGAAACGGAAGTTTTATGCTGCTTGTAATGCTGTTCTGTCAAAACTAAGGGATGCTTCTGAGCCAGTATTATTGCATCTGCTTCGTACTAAATGTCTACCTATACTGTTGTATAGTCTTGGTGCTATGCAGTTGTCATCGAAAAAGTCAGAGATTTGTCAGTGCTTAGAATGATGCATATAGAAGAATATTTCATTACGCTCGATGGGAGTCTGCGAAAGAGTTGATGTATTTCTGTGGTGATTTAGATATGGAACACTTGTACAATATGCATAGATGGGAATTCATGATTGATGTGCAGAATAAGTTTTCTTATTGTACAATTTTGCTGGAACAACTAGAGTTTAATAACAGTGGTCTGCATCATTTTGCTACTTTGTATAAGTGATATTCACGGACTCATTCTCGCATTAAAGCGGCTGTTTTGTGTAAATTTACTGAAGTGGTAACCTTGTGCTAGATGTGCTGTGTTTAGTTTTTATTTTGTACTGTTTTTATCTTTTTCCTTTTTTAATACTTTCTGTCTTTGTGACGAATAAAGTTGTATATAGGCTTCGGCCTAATATTGGATTTACTCTACTGGGCAATTTGGCGTTGTTCACGCGTTCGCCTATAACTCCGCCGAAAGTGAACTGATTTGGATGAAATCTGGAACACTCTGAGTATATTGTTGGGGCTGGTCCTGGCATAATTTGGGCGTGATACGCGCAGTAGTGATAGTTTGAGAGGCAGGCGATTTTTTGTCAGGTTAATAACGCACGATTTCACAGATTTCCCGTAGGACAAATTTCACTGAATTTGAACACAACAACGTCGGTCAGTGTCGCGATAAAAATTGTTGGAACAGAATTTTGAAAATTTTAGCGTAAGGGGTCATTGTTTCCAAAAAATGCAAAATTTCTCAACATTTCAACTACTTGCGACTTCAGGCCGTCATAACTATGCAATGATTACATATGACCCGAAATTTACTACCAAATGATCCTTCTACGGGATGTCTAGTTTCCATTTTACCGTTATCATCAATTCAAACTCATTCCCCTGAGCTGTACGCTCCGTACAAGAAAGACACTTACCCAAATTTTCGGTAACGTCCAATGTCCGATATTGGGTAAACCACGTACGCCACTGTGCTGCCTGGCTGATGGACATGGAAGAAAAGCAGACTGAATTGGAAACTGAAAATAAGTATTATTATTATTATAAACGAGTATGATTAAAGTGTTATAAAATCCTAGGACTGCAAGAACACTTTACAACAAAAAGGACGCGGCAGGTAACGCTGGCATCACTCAGTCGCAGGAACGTGACACTAGGCATCGTAGAATGCAGGAAGTAAACAGCTTGTGTACAGATAGCGGACCCCTTGGAGCCGAATACTGTATTGTGGCATTCCACACAATACAGCCATTTAGTTTCTTTACAACAATATATCACTATCAGTAACATTATTTGACTAAAAAATGAAGGAATTCTAAATGTACAGAACAGTGATATATTGACAGAAAACGTCTAAAGCACTTCTTTTTAACGTCTGTATCACAACTGTAGTTAAAACTTCTTATCTTTACACCTATAGAATATAACTGATGTTTTAACGTTAAAACTTAAAACAATGCCACATTCGGTCTAATATTTCAATTACCATACGAGTATTATATAGGACCTACAAGGCTACGCCTATACAGTGGTAAGACCTGTTGCAGATTGTAATTTTTTTTTCATGAAGGGGCTTTTGTTACGGGAGACTTTTATCAGGAGTTTTCTGTTATGGGGACTTCCAGTTTTCTTTCGTTTACTGTAGGATGCGAGATATGTATTGTCAGTGTAAGTAGCTAGATTTTTTTGTCAGCAGTTTGAGTTTGCACTGTTTGCTTTAATTAATAGTAACTATAATCACCTACAAACTCGTTAGTAATACTACTCATCAAGTAAACCAAAAATGAAGCAACACAACAAAAAGAAAATAATGTTAAATAGGAATAAGTGTGAGCCTTCACGACCGTATCAAAAATGCTTCAATTAGATATTCTTGACATTGATCTTAGTACTGTACATGACATTATTCTAATTAATGATCACATGTGAACGTTTTAATATTTTTACGTACTACGCGTACGATTTCATTATAAATAAATAAATAACGATAATAAAGGACATGAATTAATTTTAAAGAGCACCAAATACCTGGAACATTACACAATAGGTAACTAACATAGGCTGAAATATAGGCTTATTATTCACACCGCGACAAGACTGTTGGATTCTCTTTCCGTATGTGTCCGATATAACAGGCGCTACTGCGATAGAGGTAGAGATCGCGAGAACGAAATGGTTTCACTAATGGTGAAAATTGTGCAATTATGTAACTGTGACACATAGCAGAGGACATTTTCGCGTGTAAGCTAAAAGCAACGTGCTGTGCGGACGAAAGTGCAACGCCGACACTGCACGCTGATTAACGGGAGTTTTCTCAACGTTTACCGGGCTAACGCGCGCTTTATTCGGAGTTCGCATACACTGCGATCATTAATTTGCTGTTGACGTATGGCGTTGCCTAATCACTATGCAGCTTTGCAACTTCTTGCAACTTCTACTGCTCTGTGATAAATATTAAAGGTAGTTTGTTCTTCATCAATCATCTGTGCTGCATCAAGAAAACTCTCAAGAAAAGAAACTGCCCATAAATTTAGACCATTCTACGTTTGTTTCACCGTTAATAAGATATAAAATTTGTATCTAGAGTCCGCTCTATGGACCCGACGGAGTGCTGAAAATGATGGACGTGCAATTGCAGGACGTGAAAATGGAAGACATGCAATCAGTTATCTTCGAAAAGCAATACTTACGAAATGTGTAAAAGTAGTCATAATATCTATGCGGTTAACTAACTATTATTATAACCATACTTAATTGTTCACTTTTTAAGCAATCAGAAACCAATCACTTTTTAAAGGTAGTTTTAATGCACAACAATGTTGCCGTCATTACGAAATTATGCCAAAGTAACCAACAGTAGTCATACATTATGCAAAAATATATTTAAGGTAATACAGGATGTTCAAATATATGTTAGACGTATTTATATTTTCAATGCTATTAAACGCATAACAATAACGTCAACACAGCAAATTAGTTAATATCTTATTGAAAATTCAAGTCTGTTGTATATTACCCTAAGTACACAAGTATGCTATATAGTCTATAAGTAATAATATGAAGAAGAAACTACCTGTATTGTAAATTTGTTAATTTTTATGAAACAGTTTAAAACTTTAAAAGTCTGACTTAATTGCTCTGATCTTCGATTCGCAAGCGCACTAAACAGTTATCGTTCATTTTATCATTGCTATACGATCGCCACGTTCGCCTTTATCTGTACAATTCTGACCCTGCTATTTTCTGAATTATAAGTGTCTTTATAAAGTGCCTAGGTTTCTGATCTACTGAAAAAGTGAATAAATACGTATGGTTCTAATAGCGGTTATTTCACCGCATAAATATTTTGAGTATACTGTCACGCATTTAATAATTACAGCTTTTCAAATGGAATTGATTACACGTCTTTTATTTCATGTTCTGCGTGTTCACATGTTGCAGCTTGGTCCGTCATTGTCACATCCTGCGTTTTCAGTCAACCCGACCCGACAAACAGATTTGCTTCCCTTTGGCGCTTAAATCGGGTCAGTTTTAGGAGCTGCGCGAGTAATTTTAATCGCCTGTTCAAAAGCTAGCCTATGCGAGGTGTACTTTCTAAGATATTGCCTGAAGCTCAAGATTTTTAAAATACAAATTTGGCGTCCTACCGGTTAGGGCTAAGGTTATATTTTGCGAATTGGTTCGGGCGTTACTTAAATCTGACACCACGATATTGCTATTTTACATAGGTTTGCTGTATGGTCCTATCTTATGTTGTAAGCACCAGCTTGCGGTAGTGTGAAGATAATAACGGTATCATTGTAACAGAAACAGTGCATGTTTCATCGATGCTTCTCTTACGGCGTGTCGCATTGCACTGCTGGGGTAACCACGTCCACGCGCCATTATCCGTCCTTCCGCTGATTAAATAGCAGCTGAGGTCGAATGTTTGCACAGTGTATAGGTTTTAAGCCTCATCGCACGAAGTGAACTGAACTGAACTGGAGTTACTAGGCCCGTGTATCTACCGTTATTTTTGATTTTCACCGACAACAGAAAATTTAAACATCCTTTTTTCCATTTTTTCTCAAAAACGATAAATGAAAAATAGACTTACGTCAATTAAAATGTATGTTTCGTCTGAACTGAAATCGGGAGCCGTAAAGTTATAAGTTTGTTATTGTGACAGTAGGCGTTATATGGCGAAAGCCTGTGCTTACTTATGCCAGTCGTGTCCGTGAGACATAGCTGGCATCGGTGAATTCGGTTAATTCGAGTAGAAGTGCCACCTAGCGAAAGACTCCAAACAGAATGTCACTATAGATTTACGATAATTTCTCATTACATGTACAATAATACAAGAAAATCAAGACAAGGTAAAACAGAACATTCAAAAGCAACGACGAAATAACAAATATCGGTAATTATAACTGCCATTTTTAATTGGTTACGAATTTGAAGATAAAAATGGGGGTTCGTTTTCCGTTTTGAGTGAAAATCAAAATAACAGTAGCTTCACGGACTCCAGCTTAGTTTAGTTCACTTCTTGCGATTAGACCAGTAAGATGCGGTTTAGCTATAAATTCGGACGGCGTATCGTAAATTTCGGCTTATTTTCGGTTTATGTTCACTGTCGTAGGCCTATAGTCTCAGTAACTCACATACGTGTAATTGACGTAGGCCTAAAGATTATGCTGTAAAGTGGTAATAAGCTTATAAAATTTTGATACTTTTCCGAACCTCGACTAACCACGACTAATTGAGTCGATGTACTGAATAAACTGAATAAAAATGACAACTTAGACAAACAGGAGTTGACCAACTCTGGGCCAGTAAGCATACTCAAAAGCACTCCAGCATATACAAAGCTGCAACACAAACAGACTGCATGTAGAGTGACCAACACATCCGCTGTCTGACGGATGACTCAAAATCGCCCAAAATGTTTTGCATTATAATCAACAGACAGACCACGCTACTCCGTGTGTAGCAATAGCCGGCACCTTATGCACTGATTGCATGCGATGAGACCTACGGCAAATAACAAACTTTGCCGTAAAACTTTTAAAAGTGGTACGGCAGTTGCCGTGCCGGTGCGGCCGCCATTTTTTTCCTGCAGACCATGAACGTGCCCTCCCCTGGATGCGTCAAATTCAATGGTCGGCGGGAGTTCGGAAGTAGAAGGCTGTCGATGAAGCTCGGGTATTGGCAAAGATAATAGATATTCTTTGCGTAGCTATATATAGACTCTTTGGTATTGGCTGCTGCTGTACCGCAGCCTCTGTGCGTGACGTGATCGACAAAATGCGGTTACGGACTAACTCCAATCGACGTCGCTGAAGCAGACGCGCTCACGGTGATCGTTCTGAGACGTCGTTAGTCGTGCCGACGACGGACGTCTGCGGAGGCTGAACGCCGGAATTACGGGTTCGCTCGCCGTCATCTCGTTAGCGAACATGACTAACGAAGCTAATGACGGTTGATTAGCACGTCGCCACTGACTCCAATCGCTCGCTCGCTCGATCGTCTGTTATATTAGAGACCCGGCGGTCGCAGCGCCGGTGTCGTAAGATGTCAGTATGGGGGACAGAGTAGCGCTGGAAGTGTGACAGACCGGTACGCCTAGGAGGCAGCAATTAGCAACGACTTGGTGCGTCTCTTGATCATGAATACAACAAGAGCTCAGAAACGGTGCTGAGGTCGCTGACCGTGGCGTAGCGAGAGCCGAAAATTTACCGGTGTTGTTGTCAAAACTGTTTTTAAACGAGAGCAAGACCTTGGCGCCAAAGGCTCGAGACCAAGACCGAGATCATAGCAGTAAGGCCTCAAGACCGAGACCGATACCTTGACTAAATAAACTCGAGTGCACTCGAGTTTCGAGAGTTTGGTCTCACGATCATAATACTGAAATTTACCAAGTCCAAAACCATACCTTTGTAGAAAGGTCTGCCGTTCTGTGGTCGGATCTGGACTCCCATCTAATACAAAGTAGCTGTTCTCTGTGGTAATCCTTGCACTAAAAATTAACTCTATCAGTCTAAGGACCAGTTTTTTTCACCGCAAATTAATCTCTCGTTAACGTTAATGGGAGATTAACTTTCATTAATGAATAGGAGTTAATCTCGCAATAAGCTTAATGGGAGATTAATTTGCGGTGTAAAACCGGCCACAACACACCAGCATCACAAGCAGACACACACACACAACCTACAGGATGAACCGAACCGTTACTACGATCGGCAAAAACTCGTTGATTCCTGGCACAAAATGTTGAGTACAAGCGTCTTACAGTTACCTGACTCTCCACATTACGTTAGGTTTTTTCGGCTCGGGCGCGGCAGGGGCGCGGCACACTTGTTGGGAGGCCTGCGTCGAAATTCCCGCCCAACGGCTTCCGCATACTAACCCAAAAGTAGCGCAACTTATTGTGTCCTCTGACTTCACTGTAATATTCGACCCAGTCGCCTATCTCAGCACTTGCTAGGCTCTTGTCAGTAATACTATCAGCGACGCAATGTCCGAAAGTTTCAAGAACACACGACGATATTTTCGATTAACCGTCCAGCGTCGATCGCTGTAGCCCCATTCCGTTGCACTCTGCGACCGATGACAGCCCCACATCATCACACAGCGGCGGCGAACTTCGCGGTAGATAGCGGTTGACGCGGACGCCTCGGAGAAGATCGGTGAAGGTCCGCCGGCGAAGACGCGACGAGTGCCATTAGCCGGCGTTGTACCTGCTAATTACGACATGCACACGACAGTTTGATGTGCCCACAGCGCTGCTGCTGCTGCTGCTGCTGCATCTGCGTCGCTGTAGGTACATACATACGGCATGTGGACTTGCGTAGTTTATACGTAATCGCAAATCGTATGATAAAGCTTGCAGATCTGTCCGAGTTCTTATCTTTCACTTTTGAGTAGATTCCGTGTATTTGTATCTTATGTAGCCTATTCCGCATTAATTTTTAGCCCGCCCGGCATCGCGATACCGAAGGGCTTATATTTTACCGCTGTGGTTTTTCTTCTTTTTTTCGACCCCTTTTCTCTGAAGTCACTGAACTGATCTCAACCAAACTTGGACACATATTCACTTATAATTGCTATTATAAAAACATTAACTGGCTTCAGTTTCTCTTAATTGTAAAAGCCGCCGTTCTAAAACAGCAAATATCAAAATTTATCCGCAAATTCAACGCACAGAAGCTAGCGATCACATTTATTTCAGTCAGCGGCCTTTCTTAAATGTAAAAGCTATCTTCTGTGCTTAGAATTTGCGGATAAATTTTGATATTTGCTGTTTTAGAACGGCGGCTTTTAC
>Ga0209780_1004463_pt1 | contig 10776 bp, 10 predicted proteins | sample WorMetexBAHAMAS2_FD_187384 | JGI IMG/M metagenome (GOLD analysis project Ga0209780, IMG submission 187384) | Marine gutless worms symbiont microbial communities from Max Planck institute for Marine Microbiology, Germany - Inanidrilus exumae... | ecosystem: Host-associated > Annelida > Digestive...
GCCAAATGTGTATGTGGGGGGGGGGGTGGCTGGCCCTGGCACATTTTGGGCGCGATCCGCGCATTAGCGACAGTTTGAGAGGGGTCGTTTTTGATAAAAAAAACGCAAAAATTGCTCTCAAAATTTCCACGTCTTGCGACTTCAGGCCTTCATAACTCCGCAATGATTACAAATGCAGAAAACTCATGGCCAAATGCCCCCCCCCCCTATGGGATGTCTAGTTTCCACTTTTAACGTCAAAGTCTTTACTTTGGTGTGTACGCTGCGCACCAGAAAAGAACTTACCCAAATTTTTATCAACGTCCGTTGTCTGATATTGTCCAATAGTACGCTGCAGTGCTGGTGCGGTTCAGAGCCACAGATTTTATACGGCGTAGTGAGCGACATATTGAAGAAAAGCACATTGAATTGGAAACTGAAAGTAAGTAACACAGCAGATAACGCTGGCATCACTCAGTCGCAGGCACGTGACACTAGGTATCGTCGAATGCAGGAACTAAACAGCTTGTGCATCAGTAAATGAGCACTGTGTCATCTGTCGAGTACGCTTGTGGTAAACACTCTCTTCGAGCCTATATTGCAGTGTGTCTCCAGATACACTGCAACCTATCTAGTTTTAGCTTGTACATTCTACGCTAGAATGACATTAATGCACTAATATCATTTCATTTCATTAAAAATTAATATTGCCTTCATATACCATGTTTTCGTATTGCCTGGTTGAATTGAAATGCATCTTGCATGCCGTCTTACTCAAAGTGATCAACCCCCTTTCGAACACAACGATTTCGACCAATATTCGCTCATAGCGCCTCAACCGTGAGATCTGGCAAAAAAGTTCAATTAGCACTAATAGGAAGTCGATCACGCGCTTTCAGACGAGCCATAGTTGCTGTTTTGCTAACATTTTTCCAGATTTCATCCAAATGGGTTTACTTTCGGCGGAGTTATAGCCGAAAGCGTGAAGACTGTTTTTTTTGCACCGTGGAGTATTTACATGATAGGCTCTTCTATATAACCTATAACAAAGTAACATGTCGTGGCTGAAATTTATTGCGCCTGCGTTTAACAATACATTATAGACCCAGCTGCTTGCTTACAGTTCGTTTGTACAATCGCATTATTAACGTGCTAAAACGTTTAATCTAATCGAAATATCTTCCTCATATTTACATAAAAGTATAAGTAATATCCGTTTTAATAAATTCAAAAATTTCTCAAAATATTTGCAACCGATTTTATAATATTCAAGTTTTCCTTAAGATTATTAAATTTTGCTGCACCTGAATGCTATATAGCGGTTTGCAAGTTTCACATCACGATTATATTTCGAATTGGAGTGAGAGAAATGTTACGCAACATTACGATTTCCTGATGCAAATGTGATGATAGTAAATGTCATTTTTATAGACTTGCATCTGGTTCCAGCTAGTCGTGTGCAGGCATTGCAATATTTAGATGTCGGACTCCTCTGTGTGTCCGCATGGCTTCCATGGCATATGAGCAGAAACAATGTCGTGTGGGGTAATTGATCGATTATCAACTTATCGTGTATCGTGCCGTTAGCGATGAAAATGAGATTATGAGACCACCCACTTTGCACACTGGATGTGGCAAATATATTTAGGACTATGTTGTCTGAATACAAGTTGCCTTTTTGCTGCCGTTCTTTACTATCCACAGTGGAAGTGTGACCACGTCTGTTCTGTTCTTTAGCCGTCCTCGATCCGCGGGTTGGCCACACCATGGACGTACTTTCTCCATTTATCTCTGTCCTCTGTCATTCTGACTGACTCTTCCACGGGGAGTCCTGTCCATGTATTGATGTTGTCCATCCAGGCCGTACGTGCGTATGGTCTTCCTCGCCTGCGTGCACCTTGCATTGTTCCTTGCATTATCTCTTTCTTCAGGCAACTCTCATGTTTCGTCATGGTGTGATCATAGTATGCTAGCATCCTGGCTTTGGCAGTGTCTAACAGTTCCCTCTTTACTCCAGCTTTGTTAAGAACCCACTCATTTGCTTTCTTTGCTGTCCACGAAACCCGCAGAATCTATCTCAGCCCTTTCATATCAAAGGCGTCAAGACGTGTTTTCATTCTTTCTGAGTGATTGCCTGCCCCCTGTTTAACCTGGTACGGAATTCCATCGCACACTCATGCATCTTCTGTAATCAGGGACCCAAGGTACGGGAACGTATCCACCTGCTCCAGTTGCTCATTCTGAATGCGTATGTGGCACGATATGCCGTCGATCACCATTACCTTGGTCTTTTCAACGCTGATGAGTAGGCGGTATTTACGGCAGACTCGGTCTAGGCGATCCACCAGCTCCTGTAGATCTACCTCCGAAATGGCCAACACCAAGCAGTATACCTTGGTACCGGCCAACGGAAGGTAATGCTCTGCGGCTGGGAAGGTAACCGCAGGCCTGGCGGAAAGTAATGGCAGCCTACCGCCGGGTGGATGACTTACAGTCACCTGCGGGTTAACTGTCTGTACATCGGGATTAGCTTAGTAACGAGTATGTGAAGTGAAGCCTTTACCTTTTTATAGGTGATGGGCGAAAACGTAACGAACGATCGCTACAGTGAAGTGGGTTTTTCACGAGTATTTAATTACGAAGAATAATTTAATAGTTTTCGGGGGAATTAATTAATTAATTAATGTTTCTTAATTATGCTACATGCATAATAAACGTTTAACATTATTCTAGCTTAATTTTATTTCTTTTTGGCTGCGATATTTTGCTGCAGGATGACGTATCTTCCAACGGTTAGTATTTTTCCGGACAGAATATCATTGTACAGTCATCAGTGAAATCACAATAATACGCGTGTATATACACACGCACGCTGTAATTCGTTCGTTTATAATAACAACCGCAACACAACGAACAGTAAACGACTTACACTGCGACACCAAAGCGCGTCGACATAAACACTGTACAGAGCTATACACAACTATGCACGTTATTTTACGACAAAACTCATAAACTCTCTTAACCGGCTTAAAATAATTAATAAACGCATTAAATACAAGTTCTTGTCGTTCTCACGAAAATGTTCTCACAACTTCCCAACCGACGTGTCTGTATCTGCATAAGTTACTTGATCTCTGTTCAACCCCTTCGCGCCGCAGCATCCACTCCTCATGCATAAGCTGCTGGCGTTCGACCAACTACATCTTCTATATTAGAAATCACAACCAGTTTTTTCAGACACGTCACCTTGTCTTAGAATCAACTTTCTGTTTCATTTTGTCAGCTTCATCCCGATTCATCGCAATTCGCACGATTTCAGGTGATCTTTGTATCGACTCGATCACTATAGGCCTACGTCCAGCCACACTTTTCACTCTACACTTAAAACTCAAATGTTCCGCAAATTCTTTCTACCATAGGCCGCTAACTCACTCGGAACTGCCTTGACGGACTAAGATTCGGACGAGATTTCTTGTGCCAATTATTTGGTGTTGTTTCTACAGTTGCTATTTGTTAATGTTCCTTTTACTTTTTATACGCTACATGCCCGGTTGTTAGCATAGCCTAAATCATGCAGTCACTATGATATCATACGGTTTATTGCTTTCTGTATGACATGCTAACGCAGTTGCCTTCATTGTTCATGCAAAAATCATTTTGATAATCTTCGTTTTGTCTCGTTGACATTTTAGTCGCGTTCGAAAACCGATCGGATGGTTCCGGGCTATCTGATCTCTGATATCGTTTTCTCACTCCAAGCAAAACGTTATCGTATTTTTAGTGCGTCCAGTAAATTTAGGTCAGGGCAGATCAATTTGTTCTATAAGCTACTTTAGAACTGCCTGTGTAACATCCCGATAGATATAGTTGTACTATAAAATAAAAATATCGACTTTAACGATAATCAAGATGATATGCTTCCGCCGTCGTACAGTAAACTGGCTGCAGCCAATTTTAGATAGCTTAACAGGTTTTTCGAATTATTTTATTAATATACTTGCTTGCCACAATAGCATGATTTAGGAGGCCTGCGATAAATGTACACAACCATCAGATTAGTTAAAATATCATGCCTTCCTTAATAAGGTAACCAAAAAATCCATTTTTGCATTCCGCCATAGCGTCTGACATAAAACAAAATAATACGGGACATCCACGGCCTATTGCAGATCTGTTCGACGGCATCAGTTTTGACATACAAGTCTACAACTACGCATAATGCGTCAGTTGGAGCAGAGCCTAATAACTCTTCCGATGCTATAGACATGGAAGAAAGCGGACGTAGTATGATATACTGGCGGTGGCGACATCTTATCGCGCCCGTTTGACGTCAGCTCAGTATCTGCTGAAGTTCCTCGCGTTGAAACCGGGCGATGCGATCAGTCAGTCAGTCGTACAAGATCGTTGACGTACTACAAAGCGTGTCTCGTCCAATCTGCCAAATATATTATATACATTTGCACACATCGCCAGATTTTTTGGCCTACAGGTCTGCACGCAGCAGCGGCCGCAGACTCGCAGTCAGTTCTCGAAGATGAGGAAACCGGAGAACGTGGTGTACATGTAGCCGTGCAGGTAGGAGGCTCGGTTCAGCAGCAGCAACCAGACTTGATCATCGCGCTCCAGACTCAGAATGACGACGTTCGACGCTGTCGCCCAGTACGGGATGCTCTCTGCCCATACCGTCGCAACCATCCCGCCGTTCTTTACGATCATCACCGCTGCCTGTCGAAACAACAACAACAACTCAACATTTTACTCAGTTTCTTACCAAAGTGCTTACGTGAAAGAGATAGCGAGGCAGATAGGACGTGTATCATACCGTTTACTCAACGACTGTTAAGTTTAAAGTTTCAATTTAAATTCCGCATTAATTTCAGTAACAACCACTTTTGGGTGAACAGCATGAATAAGATGAATGAATGAATGAATGAATTTATTTGCTTGACATACGAATAACAATATCAGTCAAGCAGGAACGCCGTGGCACGATAACTGCGTGCACTTACCGGTGTCCTGAGCAACAATTAGGCACACACAACTTCGAGTAAGTGACTAAAGCAAGCATTACGAATAAAAACTGTTTAGCTAAAAACATACAAAAATACAAACATCTACACTAAACGTTACGAAACAACTAGTTAGACAGTTCAATTATTACTACAATGTAAAAACTTCGCGAGATCAACTGAATATACTGTTCGTCTAAAAGCCGCCAGCGATGAAAAATCTGTGTTAGCTGGGAGTGAGTTCCATACTGGCAATAGGTCTTGGTCGGACGTGTTCAGAAGAAATATGCATGTTTTTATGCCAATATGCACAGTTGCGAACATAAGGGATCTACAATGTTCTTATTGAACTTTATGGCCAATAATATCGATTTAATAGACTAATAATAAGAAAAAACTATAAAGCAAAACTGACGTCAATACTTGTTCCCACATTCTTGTTTATTTAACGAATAACAATCATTTAACGTGTTTGTATATGCAGCACGTGTCATTTCTGTTCTTTTAGCAAAATACAAAGAAAATGCCGCTGTTTCTTTTTGGCGTTATCTCTTAAATATTGTTCAAAACATTGTAGCGGCATCATCGTACGATATGATACGATACGGTAGATTAACGTGCGCTCAAAAGCTGATGAGATGGCCAGCTTAATCTAGCGCACGGCCGAGAAACGAAAAATAAGGAAAAATAAAATCAAAAACCGAGTAGCTTGAAGAAACGGTGCAGGCAAAAGTCCGTTGAGGCAGTCCGGGAGGACATACATAGCAACACAGCTGCGGTACAAGAGGAAAGCGACGTCTATTGTCTATGGACAGCATATTGGTGACATTTGAGTTTAGAAGTTAAAACGGTGACATCGACTGAAGAGGCTGATAATTGGATGAAAGTAATGATATGGATTTATTCCCACGAGACAAGTGCGATTAAAAACCGTCTTGTTTGCCAGTTGGCCGTTAACGGACCTTTGTATATTTAATTATATGCAGCAAGCCAAGTTAAAGACATACAGAATGTGATTTTTCATCACGGTATACCGCCAGTTTAATGTTAGGCTAACTCATGGACTTATTAACACTCCTTGGCTGTAGTATGTCGTGAATACGTTTAAATCTAAACAAGTATGTCGGTGTTCCTTATTGTGGGGCCGAAAAGTACGCTGGCCGCGTCAAATGCTGCCCCTAGTGTGAGTGATGGTGAGTATGCTGACGGGACCACGGGACAGACTGGCGGACGGACAGACGGGCGAACGCCAGACCATTACATTATGCTTTCCGCTACGTACGCGACCAGCGTAATAAATGACCCACATGTACCAAGAACAAATCACGAAATAGTCGACGAAATACAACATTGCTTGAAAAGTAGATGCATGAGTAAAACATTGTTTGCTGTAAGATTGACGAATGCAAACGTCGTCGTACTTCTACTCGTGTAAAACTTAACAACGGCCAATTCATATACTTCTGTATTGACATGAAATTTTAACCATTTACCACTAACCATAGACACCGACTTTCTAATTCTGTCTAACCTTTCTTTGGTCACAGTTTAAAATTTAAAAATTGTATCAACCCAATTTGGAAATTCTTATATGAGACACTGGAGAAGAAGAAGAAAAAACAAGAAGAGAAGGAGAAGGAAGAGGAGGAATAAGATTTTCTTCATAGACTGAAGTCCGTTGCGACAGAGCTCATCCCGTTTTGTGGTGCTTTGAGCCAGCGAGGGGTCTTAAATCCAATTAAGCTAGCATACGACCGACCAGCTCCTTTAACCGACTAGATCATTATGCCAGCAGTTCTGGTAACAGGGCCTACTCTTACACAGAACTTGTTGTTTCGTCCCCAGCGGTGGCCGAAACCATCGTCAGTACTCATTGTGCTTACCCACGGAGGGATGGCTAAGCTGGGTTGGCCTGGGTGGCTGGTTACATAGCGAGGTGGTATGCCCGCCCGAAGACGCTCATCCATCCGAGTACTAACCGGGCTCGACGTAGAGTAACTTCATTAATACGTTCAATGCCGTTACCGCTACGCCAAACCGTCACGAGTTAAACCGCCTAAAGGCGCCTCAATGCGCCGTTGGCTTCTACAACTAGCAGCGTCTGATGTGTATTTGAGACCTTCTGTCTGCCTTGTGCCGAGATGACAACGTTGAACTGGTACGTGGCGTTGATCGGCGATGTAAAGCGACCACTCTGACGGTCGTACGCCTTTCCGATGTTGGTAACGACGTTGTCGAAGACGATGACGGCGTGTTCGTTCACTGGTCCGACGTTCTGCGACAGGCCGGCGAAGAACGCAACGTGTTGTGGCGTCGGAGCCGACAGTCCTACACAGACAGACGCTTCACTAGAATACCGTTACCACCAGGTAGCGCCGTCGGAGCACTGCTGGTAACTTTCATATAATACCGGCATGCAGTTAACGACGATCAACAAGCGCGTGAGAAATGACTGTAAATTTTACCAGACAGAGGTATAGGAAACAGATCCAAGTTTTGCCATAACATATTCCAACGGAAATTTCCAAATTCCGGACCATAGCTGAGTAAAGATTGTTCAATAAACATGTGAGAAAATACAAAAGATGAAAATACATGTACGATAAGACTAGCAACGAATAACGAAAATATAGAACTAAACAACTTTTACAAACAAACGACTTTTACACAAGTAACAATCATGTTCACATTTTAAAAATAATATTTGCATTACAGAGCACCATAATTTTAAGTTAACGAAATATTTTAACAAACGCAATAGCGAAAGGTATTCATTTTCAAACAGAAAAGCATAAGCGGCGACAGGTCAAATCAGAATATAAATGCAAAAACAACAAATTAGGCCATGGACCCACGAAAACAATATAACGTGTTCAACTTTTTAGCAAGAAAACTGCGACATCCAAAAAAATCACCAAGGCTGGTTAGGGTAGTCGAAACTTTGTGTTACTTACAAGTATTTACTACCAACTGACCAATTCTTATCCAATAGAATAACAGAACAATAGCGGATAAGACTGAAAACTATGCGCGATGCTCAGGCCACGTGGGAATGCCATATAGGGCCTAATAATTCGAAGAAGCCGGCACTAACAAGAGTGTCAAAATCCACGCCGGCACTGTTTTTTGCGCCTTGTGCCTCGTGACCTTGATCCTTGACCCTTTGACCCCAAGATAAATGGGTTTCCAGGACTCATGGTGGAACATTACCATGCCACGTTTGCTGATCCTAGCTGCAGCAGTTTTCGAGATATCGTGCGGACAGACATGACAGACGCCTCTGTAAACCCAACCCCGCGACTACCGTCCGCATGGGTAATGACACCTGCCTGGAAGACCGGGCATTCCTGGAATTCCGTCTTCTCCCGGTGGTCCGCGCTCGCCGGCTGGTCCTGGAGGCCCGGGTGGTCCTCTGATCGGCAACTTCATCGGTGTCTGTATGACGCCGTTGTCGCCGGCGGCGCCGCGGCAGTTCACTTCCAGCTCGCAGTAGCCGTTCTCGCCGGACCGGTCACGCTCGCGACTCAGTCGGTTGCCGCGTCCTCCGCCAGACTTCTCTCGCGGCTGCCGCGCCGCCTCGTTGATCGTCGACAGAACGAGCAGAACGACGGCGGCGACCGCCCAGCAGCCGCTGATGCCGCTCATGTCCGTCTAGCCTCCGCAGAACTGTGGCGTCTCTTGTGACCTACGGCGAAATAGTACGCAGCAACAGATCGTAGGCTTGAGGCCCGCCGATGTCTCCGCGACTGAACTGACCTCTATAGTTCTGCACATGTTCGGTGAACAGCCAGTTCAGTTGCCTTCAATCGCGACGATGAGAATAAAACGTAACAAGCAGATTTAGAAAATTCAGACTTTTCACTCGCACAAATATCTGGACAATCGTGAGGCTGCCATGAAACTGAGACTCCGCTGCACCTAGCTGTGTTGCACCAGGTCTACCTCTCTGCCGTCGTCCACCGGACCAAACATGGAAACGTCAACCAGCCTGGGCCTGATTTACAAAAAAATCTTAGGAAAAATCCTAAGTTTAGCATACGTTTTTCTTACGTTTATCTTAAGTTTATCCTAAGTTATAAAGTTAGGATTTTCGTAGACTTTTACAATTACTAATGCAATCTTAAGACTAACTAAGTTCTTCACATATACGCAGACAATTCTGTGAAGAAATGTTAAGTTATTTTTTAGAAATTGCATTTTTCTTTTTAAGTTGATCATAGGTTTTGCGTAAGTTCATTCTGTCGTCGTCTGTTGTCGTCTGTAACGCTGCCGGTGGTAGGGCCGGCCGGCCGCCGGGCGCGTGGACGGTCAGCACGCGGGCGGTCGGGAGTCCGACACTGCACGGCGGGCCAGTCGTGTTACGTCCCGTTAGGGCGACACCTTGTTTCATTTTATTTGATGACTGCATCAAAGACACACATAAGTATGTGCATAACTGCAAGTGCTATAAAACTTAACCATAAAGACGAAATCGACGGATCCATGACTTGCTAGTGGTGGATTTTCGTGCGGATGGGGAGCACCGCTATGGGGATAAGTGGGCATGCTCCCCTACAAAATTTTAAGATTTATTTTGGACTGCATCAAAAGAGACCCAGAAACATCAAAGTGATGCTTATGTTAGAGGGGAATAAGTTGTCATGTATTCGCCATGCCCATCTGTACCAGTTCTTGATCAAACAATGCATTTCATCAGTCGCGAAGTGTCGTCATTGTAGCCATATTGAATGTCGTGAAATGTATTGGAATGGTAAAAAAAACTTCAGGCTTCATGCTGACGACTTTAGAAACTACTGAAATAAATAAGTAAAATATGGTCTCACAAAAGGTACACGGAGCTTATCGTCCGTGCCACGTAAGTCCTCATTGAATAATCATACAATAGTGAGATTATTCACTTAAACAAAAACATAAAAACACGCATCGTGCTTTATACGAAACATTCGCGCAATGAAATATTATCATACCTGTGAGAGAAATGTTCAACCGGATTTTGCTAGACAATTATTATTATCAGTCACATCGAGCGAGATGTACGCGAACAGCTTGCGTCCGCTGATACGAAATTATCTCTGAAACAGCAGCAGCCGCAGCAGCAGCAGTGTCGTCTGTGTGTCGTCGCAACGTTAGCAAATGAAACTGAATCAGCGGCGACACGCGATGCATGCGTTTGGTCTCGCGTTATCTTTAAAGCTACGAGTTACGACCAAAGCCGCCGTCTTGCCGGACTGCGCTGTCCCATCCGTCCTCGAACCGCACCGCGTACCACTCCTCCCCGCCGCGATACGCTTTTGTTGGCGATCGACGCAGAAAATTCGATCATCATCGGTCACCGGACGAGTTAGCATCCAGTCAATTTACTATCGATCTGCGGCGCAGGTCGACGGCATCGTGCCGTGAACAGTTGACATAACGTCGCTTTTCACGGGCACAAAAACGAGACCTGCGTCCAAATCACATCCGATAACGTTCGCAATATGTTTAGGAAAGGAATTGACAACGTCACTGTCGTGACGACGGTCCCAGACTGCCCAGCCTTTGTAAACCTGACATTCCTCGCATAATCCAAAGGCCGCACACAATAACAGTGAACAACAATTATTATACACGGGAGCCATAAAACGCGCCACTTTTTTCACTATAACTAGCGTATTTCTTGGTTGATTTTTAGCAAACGTCAACGTATTACGTTACGTTTGCTATATGCGATCGCAATTCCGTCTGTCGTCTGTCGTCTGTCTGTCTGTCTGTCTGTCGTCTGTTGTCTGTGACGTTGGTGCGCTTTACT
>Ga0209780_1004464_pt1 | contig 10775 bp, 7 predicted proteins | sample WorMetexBAHAMAS2_FD_187384 | JGI IMG/M metagenome (GOLD analysis project Ga0209780, IMG submission 187384) | Marine gutless worms symbiont microbial communities from Max Planck institute for Marine Microbiology, Germany - Inanidrilus exumae... | ecosystem: Host-associated > Annelida > Digestive...
GTCTAAGCTTGCAAAGTCGGGTCAATCAGTTCACGCGACCTCGGTCATCGTATATATATGTATAAAGTTGCTGACCGTCCCAAACACGATCATGACACAACATTTCTGCCGAAAATTATCAAAATCGGTTGATGCACGTCGAAGTTATATTATAGCAACACGAAGCAATGTCGTTTTTTGAGACAGCGTGTAGTTTGAAGACATAGTGTAGTCGGTTGTTGATTTGTACAGATTTCGGTATGACGCGTGATATTTACATGACAGACTATTATCGGCTGCACAGTAGTCGCGGCTTGATGCCGGTTCGCTGGATGGCTCCGGAGTCCATACTGGACTTGATCTTCACCACACAGTCGGACGTCTGGTACTGTTTTTATAGTATGCAACATTAACGATTACAGAGGAGTCCAGTCTTTTAACATTTGAGTGCTGTATTAATTCGAATAGTTTGGAACAAATCAGGAAGGACAGTGAGTTGCCTGCAAATGAAAATAACACACACACACACACACACACACACACCTGGGAATGGATACAGCGGTTGCAGTTTTCGTCTCAATAAAATGTGAAGATTGAGTGCAATGTGGTTACTGGACACAATGATAGGTGTCGGTGATTTTGAGTGACATTAATTGTTCTCAGTAACAGTAATGGTAAATCTGCAACTTCCTGTAACCTCATCCGAAACTCAGACTTTGCAAGTTTGAGTTTTTTCCATCTGATGTCGACTCTATTAGACGGGGTGCAGATCCACCAAAGGGAAGGGGAATTTGGGTGTAAAAGTAGCGGCCCACTGTAAAGTAGGCCTATAGGGATACTGTATGGTGTGCTGTGCAAAATAAACGGCTGAACCGATCGAGATGCCGTTTGGGATGAAGACGGGGATGGACCCAAGGAACCAGATCAGGTCAGGTCAGATCCCTGATGGGAAAGGGCACTTTTGAGGGAATGTCTGTCCCATAATGAACCATTGTCAGTGAGCTGTGCCTTCATTCGCACAATTGACCGATACATACGTACACGTAGTTCGTAGTTCGTCAGGAGATTGACATTTGCATTAGTGACATTTGCATTTAGAGAAATCAGCGATTTAAAACCACGATTTTTCCTCTCAAAGCAGCAACCCAATGCGTGATAGCTAAGCTGTACGCAACTGTCTAACGGCTGCGGCGTCACGCTTCGACCAGTGGCAGCGCACGTCTGCCGTGATCCCTAAAAATATCACGTGCTTTGACGGCGCAGGCACTAGGGATGCGCAAATTAAACGAAACGTATTCAGGCTGCAAACGATTAAACGATTCTTGTGTGGGGGCGATGCGGCCTTTTGTCGAATTACTTTTGACGTTGTGATGTGTTTTAGGTCATACGGGGTGGTGCTGTGGGAGATTGTCACGCTGGCCGCCGTGCCGTATTGTGGTTCAGCTAACGAACAGATTGTTCAGAATGTCAAAAGTGGCATCAGTAACAAGTTGGACCCGGTACCAGAGTGTCCGCCATTACTGTAAGTGGCGATTACAGTGTTGTAGTAATAACTAGAAAACGTAGGCAGTCGTATCGACATGCAGGCCGGCAACGGCCGTAGCAGCACGCGTCACTAGCAACCGTGCGACCGTGACGGTTTTCGTAACCGTGTGACCTTGACCTTTGACCTTTTGACCTCTGGGTCAATGCATGCCGAGCGACTGCTATAGAGCATACGTGTACAAAGTTTGGTGTTGATAGCTCGAGCCGTTTTCCTGTTAGAGTGCGGACAAACAGACAGACAAACAGACAGACGCAACTGAACGCACGCCCTACCCACGCCGGCGGCTATACAGCCGGTGTGGGCAACTATAAAGCGTGGCGGTTTGGCGCAGCGGTAACGTACGGCGAAGGGTGTATAGTGTATAATAAAGAAACACAAGCACGGTTAAACCACAGCTAGGATGGGTTAAACACATGGTCATGCGATTCTGTGGATATGAATTCCAGATTTAGTTTTTTTACACGGCGAAAATGTATCCAAGTATCGGGTTATGTTGAGTGTATCCTCGACTAGTCACTATTCTTTTTCACACGAACACTTCCAAATCCTCTAATTAATTTCATTAAAAATGAAGTCTAACCACCGGTTTGTATTAGAGACCCGGCTTGTATTTGAGACCCGGCTTCTATTAGAGGAAATACGGTAGACCTTTTACACAGGGAAAAACGTAGGAAACCACCTGTTAATCTTTTGTCATACCCCCGCAGAAAGTTGCATAGTAAAGCATGGAAAAATGTGCTCACATTAAGTTGCTGGCTGCTGATCCGATGGGACAGGAATGAGAATAAACGCATTCCGTTTCCTAGTGGAATGAATGTCACGGACGGGAAGGATGTGAACCTGCAGATTTAGAAGTTCTCATGTTACTTTGAAACTTGTTGTTGTTGTCGACACACGCGTGACTGGGATGGTGTTAAATGTAGGCCACGATGCAGAACAAGATGGTATTCATTTTATTTCTTGTTGCTGTTAACCCAGTTTAGCTGTTTTCCCAAAATTCGTTAGCCGTTAGCTACACTATTCAGGGATTTGACGCCAGGCTGGCTAACCGAACACTTTTAGTTTTGGACTTTTGGGCACTCTGGCGCTCAAGCCTCAGCGCAAGATGCCCGGAAGTCAAAAAATAAAAATTAGCCCTGTACGGGACTGACGGTCGACTCTTCGCAACTGACGTTTCTGCCAAGTGCAAGGTGACGTGACATAAAAACTAGGACAAATATCAAAAATCCGGCCCGATCAAATTTAGGTATTGTGCCTTCGTTTAAGAATCCGTGGTCAGTTGCCAGCTCCCATTGTAAATGGCAGAGGAGGTAGCTTTTGAAAATGGATTTCCAACTTTGAAGGGCTCGTGACCTTGACCATGGATCGGGTCATACTGCATACCGTCGTGCATCACTCATCGACCTCTACCTACATGCCAAATTTCATTGAAATTGAAGAAACTTTTTGTGGAAAGACGGACGGATGTACGGACGGACATTTGAGACCCACTTCATTAGGTCGACTCAGAAGAGTCGAACTAGATAGTCGACCTAAAAACGGTCGGTTAGCCAGCCTTGCGTTGAATCCCTTAGTCAGTGTCCCCGCTTTGGAACTCTGGGCAAAAGTGTGTTAAGGTGGTGTTTTCTGATGCAGAGCTTGGCTGATCGACGAATGCTTACAGACGGAGCCGTCGAAACGTATTACATTCGACGACATCGTGAGTCATCTTCTGCCGAGCATGTCTCGAGAGTTCAACGCACTGTCCTACTACTGTACGTCTCAGCTGACAGCTGATGACGATGACGCAGTCGAGCAGTCTGATGACGCTTTGACGCCAGTCCAGTTAACTATCAGTGAGAGACTTCAGCAGCAGGATCACAATCAGCCGACAGCAGGCGACGACCAGATCGTGACAGTCGGCTCCGATGACAGTGATGCTGACGATGTAGACATCTGTATTGGAAACCGGCAGCAGACACCTGTCATCGACAGTACTGATCAAAGGCCGCTTGCATTCTGTGCCGCCATGAACGCTCGTAGTATTACCGTCAATGGTGGACTGGGCTACCACCAGCTGCCCGCCGTCTGCTAACTCAGTCGCTCTCTATTATTATTAGGAGGCCGCATCACACGGAGCAGCTTGGTCGATCTGTGTTGGGTCCTCTTCATGAGCCCGGCAAAAACGGCTGAACCGATCGAGATGTCGTTTGGGGGCTGCGTGCGTCGGTCGGGCCCAAGGAACCAACCGTGGACTAGATGGGATCTCGGTCCCAAGGGAACGGGGCTATTTTTAGGGGCTGTCTGCCCCACTGAAACGCATTGGGAGCTTTTGCTGCGGTGTACGCAAAAACGGCCGAGCCGATCGAGATGCCGTTTGGAGGGCTGGCTCACGTGGACCCATCGTTTCAGATGGAGGTCAAGGTCGGACGAGGGGTGAAAAGACGGCGATGCGGCCTTTCGTCAAAATTCTTTGACCACTTGTTAATTAAGAGTAAGTTACAGCTGGGTCTGCGGCAAAGTTTCAGCGTCGGTCTTGAGGATGTATTTTGTGAACTGCAGCATCAGAAATCCCAGTGAGTGACATTGTCCGTGGTTTGTTTTGTCCGACTCTTGTTTACTTCTCTGCTGATGTAGTACAGTAGTGTGACAATGTAACTATGCGTTTGTTTTCTGCAGCTGTCCGACCCCGTCACCAGACTGAAATTGTCAGTGGGGCCCATCCGGGGGCCAGGGCCCGTAAAGTCTATACCCGCGCCATGTCCAAGCATCGATGCTTCCCAAAAAAAGACTTAAGTACTCATACAATGCATTTCAAATGACATCACAGAAATCTATCTAAAATGACCATGAGGCATTGGAAACGAATCACGAATGAAGACGCGCATGGTCTTTTTCGATTTTTTAATACCAAAAATGCCCCAAAATACCTAAATTTTTATCTGGCAACCCAGATGGAACATATGATCAGTCCAGTTATTTTTGCCGGGGCCCTGATGACTTTTGCCGGGGCCCTGCTCCCGTGGGCCCCAGCCTAGTGTCGATGCTTCTACTGTGCAGCTGAGATAATCGTGCGACTAAACTCTGATCAGAGACGTTAGCTAGCACGTGCGCCGCATTTGACCGTGATATGCAGCTAGACTTAACAGTGATGAAGTTGCAGCATAGTAATAACGAGTATTATATTTTGCTATTATGGTATTATTATTTAACTACTTTATAACTACTAGCGCTCCACCCTCGCGCCTACGGCGCCCGATCCGTTGCACCCGCCGCCCGGTAGTTACGAATTCCCGGGCGCGCTGCCCACAGGCTCGAGCGGCGCTCGCTAGCCCCCATGACCATCTGGAGGGTATAACGATGCAACATGCCAAATTTTGTGCAGATCCGCTCAAAACTGTGGCTGTGCATAAGCAAAAAACAGTCGGACATTTTGGATTTTATATGCCGTATACAAGATATTTTCCCATCTATCAACTCTTTGAAGGTATTTTGCTCTCTTTATGCTAGAGGCAGCTACGACAAGGACGTGTGCAGACATGTTCAAAACTAGTAAACACTCGCCAACCAGATGGTTGGTTGGTTGGGAGATTAATGTCCCCTTTCAGCACAAAAATAAACTATATCAGGGACAAGGTCTTGGGTGGAGATTTAGTTCTGCCAGGTTAAGGATGGCCGATACAGTAACATCCCGACCTCGTTGCCTTTTTGTTCAGCAACGACCCAAAATGGGAAAGGATAGGGGAGGCTAATTTAAGCTATTACGCTAGCGCCTACAATAGGGTAGAAACTAACAAACCACCACAAGACCTATGTATCAGTTCAATGTGATATCTTCTGTAATTGCTGTTCTTCAGTTCCTATAACATTAGTGCTTGTATAATATCTTTTCCGTGTGGGTCTGGCTTCTCTTAGTAAAACCCGACTGCTATAGAGTATATGTTTACCAAGTTTGGTGTTGATAGCTCGAGCCGTTTTCCTGTTAGAGTGCGGACAAACAGACAGACAGACAGACGCAACTGAACGCACGCCCTACCCACGCCGGCGGCTATACAGCCGGCGTGGGTAACTATAAAGCGTGGCGGTTTGGCGCAGCGGTAACGACGTAGGGCGTATAGTGCATACTAAAGAAACACGAAAGAAGCATCAGGGTCACCAAATGGATAAGTTGAGTTGGGTCATAAAATAATAGTGGTGATCACGGCAACAGATCCGACTGATCTCATCCGAGCTGAGTCGGATCGAGCGCCCTGATCAGGCCTTTACTTAATTCCTCGACTTGTCAGAAAGTTAGAACATCGTTGTGCAGCTGAACTAACACAACGAGACACACACCAGCACGGACAGCTCAACAAATACTGTAAACCCCTTTACGTTCACGTGCCCTTTATTTCACGAGCTTAATGAAACCGCGAAATTAAAGGGTGTGAATATTAATACAGTACCAACTTTAATTGGCATTACTCATGTGTTGGAATTGTGCGGCTTGAATTCCCCAAAATAAAAGGCGCCAAAATAATTTTGCATGCAAAATCGTCAACTTTTAGGGGAGCCAAATTAAAGGGTTTTACAGTAACAGCAGTTTTCACTTGTAAGTGACGCCAACAAACGCGCATCATTCAGAAAATCTCTCTGTCAGTCGACGATGAGCCGCCACAAGTGTCAAGTTAACAGGAAAAAATGATGACACTGGCAGTACAGCAAAACGATAGAAAAATATTGCATACGTTTTATTAGCAAGACACAAAAAGTTCCATCCTATCACGTTTGCATGCTGACGGTAATGTCTTCATCAAACCAACAGGCACTAAATGAACCGGCCAGTCTGCACTGACCAAAGGAAACCTGCCAACCGTTAGGACTGAATCAATCACAGTAGAAGTCTGTGGCACAGATCATTATAAACATCGGCTAAAAACTGTGCATATTGCTTGATTCAGAGGTGCCTGACTGGTTCGGATTTAACACCACTTCATTCATAATTTAGGTCGCATTGCATCTTTAAGGTTATATTACAAGTTGATGTCTTTGATACTTTTTTGTAATTAAGCAACTCAAATTGAAGAGTTATGGACGACACATCAGCCATGTGATATTATTAGTGTAATGAAAAATAACACGACCGTCTACATTTCCTATACACGCAACCAATGTGCAATATACCCTGCTCTTGCGTATGGAAAACAATGACTCTGGAGCATAAGTTGAGTGTTCCAAATGTTAAAACATACCCAAAATGTTGCAGCAACAAATTGAACTAGACGCTCCAGCATCGATGTCGATGCCTTCCCAGTCCCACCAAGTACTTGAACCAAGGTATGATCTTGACCTTTGACCTCCAAAATCTAGCCAGGTCATCAGTAACGGCTATATCCTGAGTTTCATCGAGATTGCTCCAGCAGTATGAGATTATGGAGTTCATAAGATTTGACCTCAGTGGCCAGCGATGACCTTGACCTCCAGAATCTAAACAGGTCATCAGTAGGGCTAGCGAATATAATCTGTCAGTTTTATGACAACTGTTCTAACCGATCATGAGATATTGCAGTAACAATATCTGACCGGAAGAACGGGATACAAGTTTATTATTACCCACGCCGGCGTGGTTGGGCGTTCAGTCACGTCTGTCTGTTTGTCCGCGCTCTAAAAGGAAAACGGCTTGAGCTATCAACACCAAACTTTGCACAAGTATACTCTATAGCAGTCGCTTGGCATGCACTGACCCAGAAATCAAAATGTCAAAGGTCAAAGTCACACTGTAGTCAAAAGCTTGCTGACGTGTGCTGCTATGGCCGTTGCCGGCGTGGGTCTGCATGTCGATACCACTGCCTACGTTTTCTAGTTATTGCTATTATTCACTACTTATTTCCTGATGATAAGTTCAGCCATTTTGATATAATACATTTGTCCGGCAGACATATGTACAGTGATACAATACCATACATACAGTGAAAAACTCTGACTGAATTAACACAGTGTTCACTTTACAGTACACAGACACACTGAAAATGTGGAAACATTTACATAACAAAACGTTCAACGTTACAGCTGCGTTTTTTATCTCCAACCAGAGTCCGCATGTGGTTGACCTACTAACCAGGCCTTGAAGCCTACACTGCATGATATTTGGAGGGTAATTATGGAACTGGGTCAAACACGGCCAGGATTTGCCAACGGGAGTCAAGGGTGACCAACTTTGATTCGTGCCATTCCGGGACACCTTAAGACTAACCTAAGACTTCCCAAGACTTCATGACGAAAATGACGCGAGTAGAGCTGGTAACAATCAACGAACATGCATGAAATCAAATATTGTTCGATTCAACTCTTAACGAGTACTGTAGTAAAAACATAATTACCGGTTACTAATTATATGCCACTCGAAGTGAACAAAAGTGTTCTTGTATGTCGTTCCAACATAAATGTTTACTGTAACAATGACGACCAGGAGATGAATGCCATTCCCGGACACGATTGTCCCAGAATGATCCTGCCCGGGATGCCGGACACGGCTCACCATTCCGGGACAGTCCGGGCATTCCGGGACAAGTGGTTACCATACTGGAGTCAGACACCTGTTGAACATGTATTGGACTTACCAGATGTTGACGTCAGCAGTGCTGTTTGATTTGGTTTGGTTAACCTTAATCTGCTTCGTTATTTTTCATCACCCGATGGGTTGCGTCATCATCATGAACCAACCGACCAGACCCTGGTGGGCTAAAAAACGCAGCTTACATTAACTTACAGTCTCTGTACAACGATGACATTATTTATAACACATTTCAGAGAAACACATTTCCGCCGCAATTAACTGTAATAGAACAATTTATACATCGGCAATTGCATAGTAACAGTCACATTCACGTTGTGTATAAAAGACGCACGGGCAAAATAATCTTCACAACAACAGTATAACACAAACAAACCATTACCAAGGCGGCAAATTATTCATGACCATTGCGGGATTTGCGAAGTTCACAGATTTGAGCCATCAACTGCGAATTCTTGCATTTTACCACGAATCGCCAAGAATTTGAATACTATTGTCTAGTAATCTCAGACAGCAGTGCATTTATTGCTTGGTAGCTGGTATCATTATTGAGGAAATACTGTAAAAACCTTAATTTTTGCGTGCCCTTATTTCGTGAGCTAAACAAAACTGTGAAATTAAAGGGAGTGAATATCGATACTATGCCATTTTTAACTGGCATTGTGTTGTGTGGCTTGAATTCGCTTAAATAAAAGGTGCCCAAAACAATTTTGCATGGAAGTGGCCAATTTTTAGGGCAGCCAAATGAAATGGTTTTACAGTAAGACTGCATATAGTATGGCACTGATTTGACATAAATATCTATAGTGATTAACTCACAAGTCGTTTGATTACCGTCCAGTTAATGGTTTGTTACTGAAAGCAAAAACAACTTTTTGCTCTCATTCATGAATCCTGTATTTAATGTCTTTGTATTGCTATGATTGCAACTACGAATTCGCCGCAAACTTTCTGTTTTCTGCCACAAACTGACCGTTATTTAAGACCGATGTCACACCTGCAATTTTGTCGCGCTTCAGCGTGCGACTTCACAGAACAGAGCACAGCTCTATTAAAAAAATCAGCCCCGTACGGGGCTGACGATCGACTCTTCACAACTGACGTTTCTGCCAAGTTCTAAGCCATGTGACACAAAAACTAGGCTAAATATGAACAATCTGGCCTCAACAAATTTAGATATTGTACCCTAGTTTAAGAATCCGTGGTCGGATGCCAGCTCCCACTGTAAATGGTGGAGGATACAGCTTTCAAAAAATGGCCGGATTTCAAACTCTGAAGGGCTCGTGACCTTGATCTTGATTGACCTTGGATCGGGTCATACTGCATACCGTCACGCATCATTCAGCGACCTCTATCTACATGCCAAATTTTATTGAAATCGACGAAACTTTTTGTGGACGGACGGACGTACGAACAGACGTTTGAGACCCACTTTATTAGGTGGACTCTGTCGAAGAGTCGACCTAAAAAACGAGTTGCACCTCTGTGGGACACGCCACGACGCGATCTGCCCTGTCACACTTGGGACTCTGACGTGCGTCGGAGTCGCGTGTTTGATGCAGGTGTTACATCTGTCTTATATAGTTTTGGCCTTAACAATTACACTACATTACACAGTGTATGCTGCTGCCGTCACGTCAGCAAGTGACGACGCAGCAACAGTGTCAAGAGGTAGAGTAGAACTGTCACGGCATGAGTCGGCGCTGGAAAGCTCACCGCATCGGAGCTGGCACCGACCGTAGTCCGATTGTTCAGCTGTTTAGCAGCATCCCCGCCGAGTCGCTGGTAGTCGCGCAGAGCATGCACGGCCGCCAGCGAGAAATTTCGGTCACCGCCGGTCGCCAGGAAGTCAAACACACAAGCATCGAGGAAAAAATCCACAAGTCCATGCTGCCGACAAACGTCTTCCGCAGTCTCGACGCTCAGAGACGCCGACACAGAGATGTGTCGCAGCGACAATCTTTCGGCAACAGGACACTGCATTGTACACAGCTGAACGTCCAGAGCACCAGAAAATGCAGATGCCACTTCCGCCGGCGTCCGAACGGCAACCGAGAAATGGTGCGAGTACTTCCGCAGGACAATCTGTGTGCTAATGTGCTGCAGTACAATCTCGACGTGTCGGCCGGCGACGACCGTCAGCACACGGACAGTTTCGGCGACACCGTATGACGTCATTCCACCGTCGAACACGGGCGACAGCGGCTCCAGCAAAGTTGCCTGGTAAGTAATGTAGCGATCGGTGATGCAGTCGCGGAAACGTTTCACCACCACCGTCACCTACGCAGAATGTACCACCAACAAATTTTCCATTTTCAGCTCAAATATGGCTATATCAGAGACGAAAGGTCAAGGGTGGAGAGCTATCCCTACCAAGTAAAGGAAGTCCAGCAATATACTAACCTCAACCCTGGCCACCTTTTTGTTCAGCAGCCACCCCAAAAAAATATGTTCTTGGCTGAAAACTTTTCGTCTATCCAACCCCACCAGAAGGCAGCCAAAAACATATTTCTTTAATCACTAATAGTGCTTTTAATGATTTTTCTTTCATCATCCAATTCCAGCATAAATGGTACTCAACATCTTGGCTCTGTAGTCCAGTGGCACGACCCCACATTTTCAAGAAACCTTGCTTGGTCTGTTAACAATCATTTCTATGCATTTTTCAATAGTTTTTAGTATATGCTTGAAATTTAGCCCGGGTGGCCGCTCGCCACC
>Ga0209780_1004465_pt1 | contig 10775 bp, 11 predicted proteins | sample WorMetexBAHAMAS2_FD_187384 | JGI IMG/M metagenome (GOLD analysis project Ga0209780, IMG submission 187384) | Marine gutless worms symbiont microbial communities from Max Planck institute for Marine Microbiology, Germany - Inanidrilus exumae... | ecosystem: Host-associated > Annelida > Digestive...
GCGACGCCACCGGTATGTTATATAACTGCGAGGTGGAAATTCTGTAGGCTAGCAGATGCTAAAATTCAAGACTTCATGCGCAGTACTTGCCAATCTATCGTCTAATTTGTTAAACGATGTAGGTTTGTCTCTTTTTCGGTAGTTTGAAGTAGGCCTACGTGTCTGCGATATCGTCGTTAACAAGTACGTTCGCTATCTCATCTCCTGATGAGTTCTTGTTAAAAGTGTTAACAGAACTAAAATCCACGTCAGCAGGCAAACTGTTCCAGACATTTATTAGTCTTTCACAAAAGGAGCTGCATATACCAGAACTGTATAGTTTGTCTGACCTACTCGGTTTTTGTTTTTAGTTTTCCTTATTTTTTCGTTTTCTGTGCTGTGCGCTAGATTAAGCTGGCCATCTCGTCAGCTTTTGAATCTGAGAGCACGTAAATATACTGTATCGTATCATAAGTAACTAGTTCAGTACGACCTAATTTCACGAGTCACGAGAAATAACTAAGAATTGGCACAACTCTCGATTCCTTTGTTTACCACTAATTAAGAAAATATGTTACTGAACTTTTGCCTGATAGATTATAGAAAAAGTGGTCAAAGAATTTTGACAAAATGCCGCAAAGCAGAGGGAGGCGGATCAATGTAATGTGACATCGACCAGTTTGGAGCATTCAGTCGGCTGCAGCAGTCATAGTCAATAATCAATCAACAATGATCTCGTTTGCTGCATACACCGCAGCAGAGATTCCCAATGCTTGTCAATGGACTGGACAACCCCAAAATTGCTCCTTCACGAGGGGAATCTCAACCTCCATCTAATACATGGTTCCGTGAAAACACGTTAAAGAAAGAAACAACGGGGTGTACGCCTTTCACCCTCATAAACTATGGAGTTGCTGGACCAAAGTTCACCAAATTTTTACACAATTTAGCCAGACCATCACAGGTATACTTTTTAAATCAGAATGGCGACATTGCCAGGACTACGAATAAAGGTAAATAGTCCGATTTTGCCAATTTTGAACCTAAAATTGGTTGCCATGGTAACGTCCTTTGAGCCAATGGAAAAAATGGGGTCAGATTGGTAATCTACGATTATATACCTACCATATGGTGAAAACTGGTCCAGTAGATCATTTCAGCCGTTTTTCCAAAGCACGTCCATGTGACCAACACACAGACAGACAGACCACGCTACGTGCAACATCAGTAGCAATAAGACACATATATGTACGCGATGAGGCCTAAAAACAATAAATTACTATTTTAAGAATTAACGGGATGACTAGCTAAACATTAAAAATCAACAGGACTACTTGCATACAAAACTAAAATAAACACAGGTTTTGTGAGTAATTGCAGGGGCGGCGCCAGGGGTGGCATTTGACACCCTGTCAGGGAAAGCTGACATCCCGTTGGGGAAGAGCATATAATTTGTCGGGGATCGCTAGTATAAAAATTGTATGACACAAACTGAGGAACAACTTGTGCCACTATCAGTTTCGACAGAAAGTTGACACCATACGTGGCACTGACTCATAGCACATAGCCTGCCTCCAGCAGCCACCGCCTACCAGCTCAAGGACATTTCGATGCATAACACAGTCAATCTTTGTCATACATTTATTACCTGCAGGTGTATCTCTGTGTCCGAATTTAAAATTTGACATATTTTACGACTTATGTACAAATTGAATGGCGTATCTGACGACGATTTTTTGTAGAATTGTGGAAGTGTGATTCTTGGGCCTACCACTATTTCTAAACATAATGTCCATGATTTGAGTGTAAATCACTTGAAACCCCATCGGGGAAGCTATAACTGTCGGGGAAGACTGGTGCCACCCCTGAGTAATTGATTGATTGAGTTAATGTTTTAACTTCCCACCTGACACAAAATAGGTCATTTCAGAGACGTTCTTCACAGCCAATCTCTTGGCGAAGTACTGAAAAACTAAATATAACACAAATGGCAAACATGCATCCATAACAAAATATACAACAACACAAAATATACCCCTAAAAACTAAAGCCACGTTTTGTCGCCTCTTAGGACCTCTGGACTGCAAACGGAACTGGCCTATTCTCAAAGAAGTAGGTAAGTAAGGACGTTAATAAGTAAGGAAGGAAGTTAAGTAAGCAAACAAACAATTTATATAGCACCAACAAATGAATAAAGGTGCGCTACAGTTCCGGAGCCTGTATGGGTCACTTTGTGACTAAGCAGCATATAAAACCACTGACAAAATACAATAACACGACAACTTTTTGCCAATGATAACTAAACAAAGCATGACCAAATTGTATAGCAGATGCAAGCGGCAAAATACAGATGCAAGAAAGTGGAGAAAAGATACACAGACTGACAAACCACGTTATTTACAACGTCTGTAGCTATAGGCCACATCTATGCACTGCGTGTGATGCTGAATAAAAATAATACATTACGGATTTAAGAATTAATTGGATGACAATCATTAACAAACTCAGCTATTGCTGAGACCCGCACGACGCTCTGTATCAGTTGAGATTTCCTACTGTTGTATGAATTATGCATACAGAGCTTGTGTCAGTCTAAGGAGAACATTCATCAATTGCATCGTTTTATATTCCACCACCTCCATAGTTACATTGTACATGACTGGCTGTGACCTTGAGATGTCCTTCGTTTTCGAAAAGATAGTTGAAATTGCAAGCCACGTGCGGTTTTTGATTCATGTGTAAACATATCGTAGATAATATGTGATGCATTTCCTGAGCCTACCGGAGGTACGTAAGACAGAAAGGTTTCAAACAGTGAAAGTGACCGTGGAGGTCACCGGTAATGGTGCCATTTGATTGGCCAGATACGATTTCCTATTATTCTTCCATTGCAACTATGTCTCCTCCATCTTGTACTGTTTTCGATATATTATCAGTTATTTACCAAAATTTCGAGGTCACATGAACCTGAACACATCCCTTTTGCGGGTATTGTATCACGCATGCACTAGTAGTCCTCTGTATCAAACAGCACGCAACATTTGAAGTGCCTAGCTTCACCATTCCAAAGATATGATTGTGGACTATAGATTTTTAATGGGTCACTTGACCCTGACCACGCCCATTAGTGGGTACTTTGTCATCTGAAGGCTAACACTTGACATATTCTACCTGCATACAAAATTTGGCGACTCTCACTTCAGCCATACACGGGATATGATTGCAGGTGTCAAAATTAAAAATGGGTCGTGTGACCCTGGCCACGCCCCTTTTGGGGTGGTTTATCATCCGACAGCTAGGACTTGTTATTGTCTACCTGTGTGCAAATGTTAACAATTCTAGCTTCAGCCATTCTAGAGACATCATTGGGACCGCAAAATTTAAAATGGGTCACATGACCCTGACCATGCCCCTTTTAAGGGTGATTTGTCATCCTTATGCTGGGACTTGATATGGCCTATCCGTATATAAAATTTGATTATTGTAGCTTCAACCGTAACAGAGATATGGTTAGTGCCCTCCAAAATTTAAATCGTTCACGTGACCTGACCATGCCCCTTTCATGGATGATTTGTGGTCAGTGTGCTAGGACTTGCTACGGTCAACTGCCTACCGAATGTGAAGTTTCTATCTCCATCCACTATGAAGATATGAAAAGGGATACAAAATGTAGAAAAAGTGGTGGTTTTGGATAGTTAGGGGTCACCAAAGTAAATGAAAATAGTGCCATTCGATTGAGCATATACTTGTTCCTATTAGTCTTCTATAGTAACGATATCCCTATCTTGTAACGTTTCTGAGATATAGCAAGATATTGTTTGAAAATAGCCTTACTTGCATACAAATCTAAAACAGAGGTTTTGCAACTAAACAGCACATAAATTGACGATCAGCACTAACAACTGACATTGCCAAGCCTGACTACTATTAAGCACACTGTGTCAATGCACTGCTAATAGCTTCAGCAATTCAAAACTTGTCGACTCTGCTTTACCAAACTGGGCAGCCAAAAATTTCCCTAAATTTTTAACCTTATCACTAACTATATTTTTAAAACAACTACATATAAATTTCCTTTTCGTGCTATCATGCTGTTGGTTGGGCTACAAGAAGGCACCCAGACTGCAAAAACTCGCTCCAATTATACGTATAATTTCTCCTTTGGGATGCCAGGCTCAACTCAACCTGCAGTTAACCTGTAACCGAAGAAGGCTGGCTGAGTAGTAGTAGTAGTAGTAGCAGTAATAGTAGCATTACAGAGATTTTATATAAAGACACTGGTGCAAAAAAAAAACCAATATGCATTAATGCCTAAATGACGACACAAAAACCACTTATATAACAGAAAATGTACAATGTTAAAAGTAACCAAAAACACTAACAAAAATTATGAAACAATACAATAACATGGCAACTACAGGCCTGGAGCCTGCATGGAGTACTTTGTGACTAAGCAGCATACAAAAACACTGACAAAATACAATAACATGACAACTTTTGCCAATGATAACTAAACAAACCATGACCAGAGTGCATAGCACATGTAAACGGCAAGATACAGATGCAAAAAAGTAGACAAAATATAGAAAGCATGCATCAGCAGACAAAGTGTTGGACTGAAACTAACTGGACGCAATATATTACCATTTTTCGATTTTTCCCACATTATACTGCCATTTGCACACTTGGCAGGAAAGTTTCCTTTGTGGTAGAAATGATCAAGTAGTCTATCCTTCTCAGAAAACCTCTCATAAAGCCAGTGTATTAGCATGCTCTCACTGCGAGGAATTGTGGCTGCTGGATACTTGCGATAGTGAATGACAGTCTCACAAGGATTGATGTCTCCCAGCACCGCGTTACTTAGCAGATCAAACGGTTGTCCATTCGTGTATCCAATCGTCGCATCTATGATGTATTTCAAGTGCTTGTGCTCTCTGTGCAGTCCTGTCATCCATCACAACAGAGTTCTTCTACTGCAATCCGCTGCTAATCAAGGTGTCAGCAATGGTCACAGTTTACTCAAGACACCGTCAAACCCTGTTTTCCTGCCCGGGATTATCTCCCTGGTCATCACGTGCGTAGGAATTATTTGAAATAATATTCTTTGGTAGGCGGACTCTCCTGGGCCTAGGTTTCAACCACGGCTCCAGAATGCATCACGCTCTACTGCGCATTGCGCCCGAGTACTTTGATCACCGGGCTACATGGGCAGGTAAGAATAATAACAATACACCAAGGATATTCGAGGGCATCCCCCTTCTCTTCTATGGCAGTAAGACCCAGTGCTGTAAAACAATGTTACCAACAACTGATGTCATCAATAACTGCACTGTTAACGACAACTCTGGTGTGACAAAAATATAAAAAAACAGCCAAGTTCTCAGTTTTGAGGCAAGGTTATTGGGAAGTATCCTACTTCTGAAGGGATGCAAATCCATTTGTAACACAGTGTAAGTAAGTAAGCCACGCAAGCTCCACTGTCCATATCCAAACAATTAGTTTAATTCGCTAAGCCAAGAATCTAACAAAATTCAAAGCTTATGGCATTCTGATTCCTCCAAGAAAGTCATTGGAAGGTCACACTACAATATTCATGTTCATTCACTACTTAACCAGCCCCACAAAATTACAATGGCAGTCATTCAAATATCTTCTTTAGCTCCGGCTCTGGCCACAGCAGTGTTTTCTGAAATAATCGCACACATGGCAAATCTTTCCTTCACTAAAGGCAGATTCCCTACCCTGTTCAAACAAGCTTCAGTCACACTACTCATTAAAGGCCAATCGCTTGATAAGTCGGTACCTTCTAACTATAGACCAATTTCTAACTTCAACTTCATCTCGAAAATACTGGAATGCTTGTTCCTATCCCGGTTCCAGCCTCACATTCTTACCTCTTCAAATTTCAATAAATATCAGTCTGCCTACCGACCCGGTTGCTCCACTGAGATCACCTTACAGCTGCTTCTCGATAACATCTACAGCACAGCTGATGCGGGCAAGCTAACGCTTCTTGTATCACTCGACCTTAGTGCGGCGTTTGATACCATTGACCACGCTGTCCTGCTCAAGCGCCTAAACTGTAGTTTCGGAATCACAGGCACTGTATATTCCTAGCTACAGTCCTACATGACTGGCAGGACTCAATCTGTGAGAATTGGCACCCACTCATCTCCTGTTACCCCATCTCCAGTTGGTGTCCCCCAAGGCCCTGTCCTTGGGCAACTACTTTTTTTCTATCTACACCTCACCTATTTCCACCATTGCTCAATCTCAACATGTCAACCAACATCAATATGCAGATGACACGCAACATTTCCTAGCCCTGTCACCAGCTAATCACATTCAAAGTATCAGTGTACTTCAGTCTTGCCTAAACTCTCTCCATATTTAGTTTTGTGAAAATGGCATGGCCCTCAATCCAATAAAATCAGTTGCTAGTTTGTATGGCACATCACAAAGGCTCAAATCTCTGTCCTGGCTCAAATCTGTCAATATAGTTGGTGCAGTCATCCCACTGTCAGATAAAGTTAAGATCCATGGTGCCACGCTCAACGCCAACCTCACTATGGCGCCTCATGTTAAGGCTTTTATCAAGCTCCTGGTTTTATCACATTCGTTCCTTCAGGCAAATTCGTCCATCGTTAGATGATAGTATGGCTGCCTCCGTCGCATCAGCACTTTTCTTCTTGCCTTGATCAGTTGAACTGTATTCTGTATGGAACTCCGCTTAAGCACATAGCTCGTCTTCAGCGTATCCAGCATGCAGCGGCTCGGGTTGTCTTGTACCAGCATTCTCGTCCACTGTCTTCAAATGAACTTCTCAAACAGCTCCACTGGCTTCCTATTGAATGGCATATACGGTTCAAACTTGCCACCATGACCTGCAAAGCTTTGCACACTCATCGCCCGCCATATCTTTCTGACCTACTGCAACATCATGAACCTACGAGGTCTCTGCAATCATCCAGTTCTCATCAACTCTTAGTCCCCCGCCATAAATTTGGATCTCGTGCTTTTCGGTTTTCTGCTCCAAGAGTTTGGAATTCATTACCTGTCAGTATTCGTGAAACTAAGTCATTTCCCACTTTCAGACGTCATCTAAAGACATAAGACATATTATTTTCAGTCGGCCCATCCACTTTCGGCTGCCCATCTTGCCTAGAATAACTTCGTCTACGCGCTCTGATTCTTCTACAGACCCTGGCGCTATATAAGCCATTTACTTACTCACTTACTATAAAAGATAGCACAGAATCCACAATTATGAGGGACCTTGACCCTAATCCAACATAGAACCAAGCATTATGAAGCACATTATCTATATAAGGCAGCACCTACACAAAACCCAAGCGAGCTCCCACATCAAGTGCCAGTCAGTATATCCACCTTTGTGACCACAGAATTACATTAAGTGCAGAATATCTGTATGTCCATAACAGTAACTAGTTCACTCTGTTGCATACCATTTAGTGTTGCTCTATGAGAAGTCTCTGCCAAAAGACCCTCTTTTTCTTCTGACAGCTCATCCAGTATTGTTTGTGTTACACCAATACGAGGCAAGGTCACGTGCTCAAGATGTGGATAGCCATGTTTCTGTCCATATCTGACCACAGTACAACACATTTGTAACACAATGTAGGGTAGGCCAAGGGCAGCCATATTAAATAGTAAGTCAAAAATATGCACTGTGTTTCAGAAGTTAAACAGAAACCTGCAAGTAACAACAGAAACATGCTCTATACAATTCTAAACTACACTTTACAACAACTCACGGTGATATTAATGTTTTCGAAATGACAAAAAAAACAAAACGACAGTGTGCAAGAAGATGCTAAATAAATAAATCAAATGATATGCATATTTGTATAGTGCCATATGTCGCAAGTAAATAAGAGGTATTTCGTGGCGATGACTAGACGAATGTATGTGTATAAGAGTTCAGTCTTTAGTTTACATCTTGTAGCACTAACAAGTTCAGTCTCTTTACAATTATCAGATAGCAATTTTCAGATAGTAGGTGCGCTAACACAGAAGGCTTTCGCTGACAGAGCTAATGGCAACTGAGGTACAGTCAGGAAGTTTTTATTCAAAGAATGCAGTCCACAAAATGAATGACCGAATGATTAAGGAGTCAAAAAAGATAAAAGTGACAGTAATATAGGAAGAATAGTGATGCAAAAAGTAGGTGTGCAGACACAGAATGTTCCAGATACAAGCGGCAGCAATTGTAAATGCTCTGTCATCAGTAATGTACAGGCGCATGTGACGGTTGATCAGTGGTAATGATGATGCAGCTGAATGCAGGCAACGATGACCTCCAGGGTTAACCGTCTTTGAAATCGCTTATTTCTCGCAAATGCTAATGTCCATCAATGAACTACGTCTATAGACGATGCCAAGAGCTGTATATCGGTGTATTGGTTGAAAGTAAGCATTCAGCCATTGTTGCACAGCTAATATTATTATGGTTTTCAGTGGGGAGGACAACCCCGAAAAATCACCCCTTCCCCTTGGGGATCTGCATCCCAATCTAATGCATGGTACATAAGAACCACTCGAGTCACCATCCCAAATGGCATCTAGAGCAGTTCAGTCGTTTTTGCAGGGCTCACCAACGTGAAAACAGACAGACCAATCACACTACTCCATGTGCAGCAATAGGCCGCTATCGCTAGATGCAATGCAGCCTAAGAAAAATTAATTATCTAAAAACTAACTACACAACTGAAACTAAAATGATTTTCATAACTAAAATATCATTCGATATATCACGTGAATAGTCACATACGCCTGACTGGACTCTTTCCGATTGCACAAAAATCCACCTTCTGGGAACAAAACAATCCATGTACGATCACGCTTCACGTAGATGTTTCGTATGTGGTCTGCCAGTCTGGCTAGTTCGGCATTTCTTGTGTTTCGTCCCTGTTTTACAAGCAGATTGGGCAAACACACAAATTAGCAGAACAACGTAATTCACAGAACTCATTGGTACTACACTATACATGGGCTACCATAGGACTGGAAGTGCCCATACACATGCATAGAACTAAAAAAATTGGTTTAGGAGATTGGCTTTATCCACATCAGTTGTTACAACTTTGCCTTGCTGGTTTTTCAAAATGCCAATTCCATGTGATCTGCCCAACCTTTTGTTAACGTAATTAAAAACTGACCAGAACTTCCAGCAACAATGACCTTCTGTTCCATGAATAATTCAAACTGTCTAATTACAAGTCTACATTCTGCACAAATCTTGCAATATTGTGCTCGTAAATCTTGATTTCGGGAATACGCTTGAGATGGCGCCACAAACATCGCTTCCATCCTATCATTATTCGTATATAACCGGGATATTTTGTATGGTGTGATGTGTTGCAAATCGCTTACTAAAACAAGCGGCACAAAAGCGCCAAGTGCATCATCTAAAACTTTACGGAAGAAATTCCATAAACCATCAGCAGTAAGACAATAAGTAAATAAATCATTCCAACTATACTGAGATAAATAGCTACACATGCCCTTCAACATCAACATCAATGTCATGGCAACATGCATGGGACTCACACGTGTGCAAGTGGTTTATGGAGACCACTATGCTCCAGCCTAGGCATGCTCATTGTTATGGTCACTACGGATAAACAAGAATTCAAAGAATTTTGATGAAAGGCCACATCACAGGGGTGGATTTCTCACAGGTGAAAAGTTTGTGACCTTGGACAGTTGGGAGCAATGCAGGTGGCTGCAGTAGTCACGCTGATGCCGTTATTGATATTTTGCTGCATGCACTGCAGCAGTGACTCACAATGCTTTTCAATGGGCCGGACAATCCCAAAAATTGCTCCTGCCCTTTGCGTTCTGGACCCCCATCTAATACATGGTTCCTTGAGCCCACCAGAGTCTAGCCTGCAACTGGTATCTCAATCGATTCAGCTGTTTTTGTAGGGTTCACGAATGTGACCAACAGACATATACAGACAGACCACGCTACTCCGTCTGTAGCAATAGGCCACATCTAGCTAGTGCTGCGATGCAGTCTAAAATTCAATATTCAAACCAGAACAAACAGAAAAAAATTAAAAATGATGTAAAAAAAAAACTGTACCTGAAGTATAAAGAAATCACCATGAACATGACAGGGCAGTCCAAAGTTAGCGTACTTAAACATGTCATCAAGAATCCAACAGACGTGACGACTCAGATGTCGTTTATTGGCATCAGTGAGGGCCTGCATTATCACTGGGACGTCACCAGTTGACTGGTGGTTCACAAGCAGCAGACATTCGCTGTCAATGCAGTCCGATATGTCATCACCCGTCTCAACAACTGACACCAACATAAAAATTATACTATAACTTGAATGTAATAACATTAAAAACATGTGATTAAAGTAATTTGACGACAGGACGCATCACCCCCGCACACGAATTATTCAATCGTTTGCAGCCAGAAAACTCTTCGTTTAAACAGTTTTCAACATTAAAAAATTGCATATCACTGTGGAGTGCAAATGCTATTTTTAGGAATGCACTCTCATTGGTTGATGCATCAGGCCGAATGGCCTAGACGTCTAGTGACTAGTGAGCCATTGCAGTAATGATGCCATTGCATGCAGCGAAAACTGTAGTTCACTACTTTCAAATTGCTGATTTCTTGTAAATGCAAATATCAATCTCCTAACAAACTAAACCTGTATACTGCCAAGGCCAAGAGTGTTCCGTTGACATATTTCATCCGCGAATGCAAGCATTCGTTCATTTTTTGGCACAGCTCACCAGAGAGTGTCTCTATAC
>Ga0209780_1004466_pt1 | contig 10774 bp, 7 predicted proteins | sample WorMetexBAHAMAS2_FD_187384 | JGI IMG/M metagenome (GOLD analysis project Ga0209780, IMG submission 187384) | Marine gutless worms symbiont microbial communities from Max Planck institute for Marine Microbiology, Germany - Inanidrilus exumae... | ecosystem: Host-associated > Annelida > Digestive...
ACTGCGTACAACAGAATCGGAATGCATTTAGACTTTATTAAGTGCATTACAACATCCGCAGATGCTATCCTGCCAATTTTACCAAAGATTGCATTAAAACTTCTGTAGAAAGATTTTTTGGCGTTATCAAATGAGCAGGAGAAGTGGCAGGAACGAGTAATAAAAACACCGAGATATCTAACAGATTCTACCCAACAGAGCTCACTGCCATCTGACATAACTAGCGGTACACAAGGTGAACGACAACGTGGACCAATTCTAATGCACACGCTCTTCTTAACATTAATTGCTAGATCCAGTTCGTGAAGTTTCGTCTCGCAAGCTAATAACAAATTTTCTAGACAGCATATAGAAGGAGCTAAAAGCAAAATGTCATCGATTTGCAGTATGTGAACACTCGACTCATTCTGCGCGCGACGGTTGTTTCGTGGGTAGAGTGTTCCGCGGCGCTTAATTATGTCTCTGTTTGTAGGTTTGTTTTTCCACGATGAATCGCCGTGCAAAATTTTATCCTCGGCGGAGAAATCCGTAACCGTACAAACACACACACACACACACACACACAAAACAAACAGTAACCGATATCAACACTTTGCCTATCGGTAGGCCTATGTGTGTCTAACTAGCAAATAAAGCAGCTGTCGTTAACTGAGAGTTGTTAACGGAAGCAATGGGTATGCACAAAATTCTGTTTTCACTCTCAAGTCTTATGAAAGCTTTCACGAAAAGAACAAACGTGGACAGAACATGTTTGCGTCCAATCTGAGCCTTTGTATGAACCTGTCGTAGGGGTTAAAGTGAACGGGACCCCCGGCTCCCGCACATACCGCTAGAGATTTCGCACAGTAAAGGCGTCTACACATCCGGAAACTGCTGAAAGCTAAGTTTCTGCTACTTACGGTTCGCATTTCCTAAATCGCAGGTGAGAGCTGAGTGTTGAATGTTGGGATGTCTGAACCGGGCGGAGACAAGCCCCGACAAGGACATGTGCCCCCGCTTATGGGTGAAGAGGAACCACTTACAAGCCATATACATATATCTTCAGAACCACATTGAAAGTGTTAACTTTAACTACTATGGTAGTTTATTCCGCTGTAACCCCTAGACATCAAATAAACACTTTTTGCTTGTTGTTGGGAAGTGCTCTAATTTCATAAGAAATAGGTCATTTTCTCAATGCAATACATAGGAGGAAGTGACGTTACAGTAATCTACGGTCACGATACGATCTCCATGTTGTAAGGCATGATGTCGTACCGTGCGATAGCGAAGATTTGTCACGTTATGTAAACAAAATTGAATCAGTAGATTTAAAAAAGCTTAGTGCTGGCGCCAGAAAGCGATATCAAACTAACACGACTTAAAGTGTTTACAACTTTGCTCTATATCATGGCGGCCAAAAGAGCTGGCATAGATAGGAATTACGAAATTACGTCAATGACATATGTCACCATCGTCATGCTCCCAAGAGCAGGGTTCCCGTGTCACGCGTCCCGGCGTCCCTAACGACCGAAAATCACGCGGGACACCGAATTTTGGCATGTAGTCCTGGCTAATTAACACACGTGTTTATCGCACACAGAGCAACACTCGACGTTCATTCTGAGTCAGAACCTCACTTTTAAAGTATCGATGTTTTTAATCACAGTCCGAGGAGCATGTTTTGCGTTAGAGCATTACACACCTGTAAGCCTTCGCGTCTCTGAATCGCTCGTAAGTCACGAGCGCTTGCGAACTTGAGCCGTTTGTGCGATATATTGCGTTACATAATAACTGTTGTCTGTACGGACGTTGATATAGGCCTAAAATGGTCAGTGGGAGTGGACGCCCAAATTTTAATGCCTTGGCGTCACTATTATTCAGCTTAACGGTAACCCTACCCACGACACTGTCAGTTCACTCTATCTTTCCGGTCGGTTTAAAAGGATGAAATACACTGGGCCTTACACTCATTTGGCGGTCATTTTGTATTTATGCTAATTAGACGGTCATAAACTCAAATTTCGGCTTGGTAACATGGATATTCGTATTCAGCACACCAAAATCATTAAAAAAGTGATGTTCCCCGCTTTAACCAAAAAACGCTTCTAACATTCACACTTAACGAAAATTTGACTAGTCTAAAAGGAAGACGAAACGAGGTGTGGATGTGTCGGTTGCAGTGTGTTCGACGATGTCCAACGGCGTGTTCGCGCTGTTCGGAGTGACGCCGCCGACAACTCAGCGGTCGATCGAGTCGTTCGCCAGTTCGTTCAACATGCCTTACGTTTCGCCGAGTGTGCCGACGACATCCTGGACGGCCCGCCAGAACGTCAGCACCGCCTTCACGCTCTACCTGCGACCGACCTACCACAAGGCCGTCATCAGGCTCGTCCAGGCCTACCGCTGGTCGAAGATCTACTACATCTACGACGACAACGACGGTACGTTATAATCAAGCAGCCAGTGCTGCGCGATTCAGCACCGACATCATCCTCTCTGAAAATAACTGATCGCTCCATTCGTTATACTTAACCTGATCTCTGGAATCAACTCCCTATATCTCTCATTAACCTCATTCTGGTACAAGTTCCTCTATTTTCGACTCAACTATTCCTTCACCCGTCACTTTTCCCTATTTTATTTTAGCGCTCTGCTCATCCATAACTTCCTCTCTCTTTCACTCCCGGCTTAAACCTACCCGCTTCACAAATCCATCCCCCTGTACTTTCACTTCTTTCCGCGGACTGCCTCCACGGCTATCACCCGGACCGTTTCTTCTGAGCTACTCGGTGTTATATTTTTAGTTTTACCTTTTTTTCGTTTTTGATGCCGTGAGCTAGATTAAGCTGGCCCTCCCGTCAGTTTTTGAGCGCACGTAAATAGGCTATACCGCATCGTATCGTATGGAAGTCTCGATTCGATTCGATTCAGACCGCTCAAAAAGGACGAAACTGAGTCACAAAATCGTTTGTCATAGTCACAGTGGAAGACGTTGTTAAATCAAAGCGGCATTTAAACGCATAACTAACGTTTAACAAAACTGCGCAAAACAAATTTTTAAACTTCCGGTTCAGAGTTTCAATATTTGACTGCTCGTCCGTTCCACCCATTTTTATAGCAAGTAAGATACGTGAAGACTCCGAGTCCAGCAACACTTGTACCGCGAATCGAAAGTCCCGGCTTTTTACACAAGAAGCTCAGCTATCGCTGAGGGACCGCACAACGCGCTACGTTACTAAATTTGTGCTATGTTTCACGAGCTATGGAAGTTATATAAAGGTTTCAAACAGCAAAAGTGACCTTCTAGGTCATTCAAGGGCATTCCTAATGGTGCCATTTGATAAGCCACATACGATTTCCTATTAGTCTGCCATTGCAACTATATCTCCATCTTGCACCGTTTTCAAGATGTTATCACTTATTTCCAAAAATTTAAAGAGGTCACGTGACTCTGAACACATCTCATTTGGCAGTAATACCCGTACTCCTCTGATTTAATCAGTACACGAAATTTGAAGTGCCAAGCTTCACTAATTACAAAGATATGATTGGGGAAAATTTTAAAAAACGTATCACGTGACTTTGACCACGCCCCTTTCAGGGCTGCTTTGTCACCATAGGATAGGATTTGATACAGTCTAATTGCATGCAAAATTTGACGATTCAAGCTTCAGCCGTTCTGGAGATATGGTTGGTGTCTACCAAAATGTAAATGGTTCCCGTGACCTGACCACGCCCGTTTCAGGGACAGTTTATCATCCATAGGCTAGCACTTGCTACGGTCAATTTGTCTACCAAATTTGATCTCTCTATCCTTACCCACTACAAAGATACGAAAGGCGATACAAAATAACAAAAATGGGGTGGTTTGGGGTAGTTAGGAGTCACTCAAGGTCACTGGAAATAGCCGTTTCTGAAATATAGCGAGATGTTGCTCGAAAATCGCCAATTTGAATCTACCCCATCTCTATTTGGCGCCCCCGTAGAGGTGACGCCGTTGGAATTTCGCCGATATTTTTGGTTTCCGAAAACTAAGAGTCCCTGGCTATCGTATGGCGTCGTCTGCGTGATCCTACGTTTAGCCGTTTTGGTTCAGTGCCGGCTTGTGACAGACAGACAAACTGACAGACGGACAGACAGATACTCGACGACAGCATATACTGCATAGCGTCGCGCGGTAAAAATGAATAATAGTTCTTAACGCTTAGACGACTTACTCTAGGTTGCTTTGGTACTGCAACGCCTGTATCATATACGTAAGTGCGCATTCATATACTTGTACTTGTACTTGAAGGTTGATGGGCTGGTAAGCAATGCTTTAAGTGCCCATGTCAGTCCAGTGTTTGTCCAGCCGGCTCTTGAATGCATTGACAGATGGCGACATCACAACGTACTCAGGAAGCCGGTTCCAGTCTGTGACTACTCGGTGGCTGAATGAATGTTTCCGTATATCGAGACGACATCTGGGAACTGCAAGTTTCAGGCTGTGACCACGAAGACCATAACCACTGGTTGCGAGCTGGAAGAACAGATTTTTGTCCAAATCTTCTCTGTCTGTCATTATCTTAAATGCTTCTATTAGGTCGCCTCTGCGTCTTCTAGTTTCCAAGGTGGTGAGACCCAGCTGACTCAGTCTGTCATCGTAACTGTACTTTTTCAGACGAGGAACTATCTTTGTAGCTGCTCGCTGGACCTTTTCCAAGACCTGGATGTCTTTCTGTAGATGAGGGGACCACGCTTGCACACAGTACTCCATATGTGGTTCGATATATGTCTAGTACAATATCAGAAAGTCAGACTCGTCCAGCTTCCGGAAATTCCTTTTCACCATTTCCAGCACGGCTCTGGCCTTTGCAGCTGCTTTGATGCATTGTGCACTCGGCTTGAGGTTGTCTGTAACCATGACACCCAGATCACGCTCCTCAACACATGTTTCAATCTTGTGCTTGACGGATCTATCCTGCATATCTGGCATGTAATAGACAGAATCCATACAATGTCCAATGTGCATTACTTTACACTTCTGTGAATTGAACGCTAGCAAGTACTCAGTACACATATGATAATATGAATACAGTGAATAATAATAATAATAGACCATGGCTCTTCAACGGGGGAATGCGGTCTCCTTCCAGAACACTATGATCACCGAATGAAACGTCGTTGCAGCCATTTACTTTGTTTAGTGTTAATATTTCCGCCTGCGGCTTTGTGCTAGTGGGCTTAAAAATAATAATAATAACGAGCACATGTATACAGCGCAAAATAAATAGTCTTCAGATGCGCTAGTTCGAGCAACCAAACAAGTATGTCTTTCAACTGCGACATTTAACGATGAAGCCCGGAGGTGTGGTGGCAGAGATTTCAGACGACTGCGTGAAATGTTATGCAGAGACTTCCTTGCGGCCTGGATTGTCAAATTCCTGCTATGGACGTTGGCGAATCTCGCAATCTCGTTCCTGCCGATGGCAGGAGGTCCGAAATTCCGGACGACCTGGATGGTCTCGGTCCTGACGGGAGGAAATAGCGCCGGACACGATACGACGGAGTGCGGGCGTGGTTTCAACAGCAGACGGCCAGCGTCCAATTCTCGTGTTGGTCGTCCGTCGTCCGCCGCAGTCCCATCACGACACCGTCAGTTCACTCCACCCACGGTCTAATGGTGTCCTTATCTCGTCGAGACGGTCGTTGCGTCCGTCCGTCCGTGCGCTCCAGCGAGCTGACTGGCGACATCTGCGCGGCGCGCGCTGACTTACTTCGCTGGTCGTCGCGCGCAACTTATTTGCAATACAAATGCGTCGGCCGTGGTCGCGTCGTGTCTCGGCATGGACAAGTGATCGGTCGACCAGCTGATCGCGTGCGTCTCTCCATTTCACGGCCGACGTTCCCGTCCGTCCTCCGGACGCCCGGACCGTCTCCGTCGCGTCCCTCATGCGCGTCGCGTCCAATACCGTCGAATTCCCGCGACTCGCGTTGGCGCCGACACCGCCCGTCCGGCGACGTCGTGGCGACAAATGCGATCGGACGTGTGTGCATCCGTGCCGGTCCCGCCGGAGTAACGTCGAGTGCGTGCACCGTGCGGTGTTTCGGGGAGCGTGAACAATTCACAGAATGCATTGTCTTCTGTTGTCATGGACGCCGCACCGTCCGTACGCAGTGCCGCCGCCTCTCACTGTATAAAACCACCGTCTACAATGCTAAATTGAACGAGTGGCCAAAGAATTTTGACGAAAGGCCGCATCGCATGCGGTCACTTGCGGTACTGTTATTGAGGATTGCATTATCCCTTTTGCTGCGTACACCGCAGCAGAGACTTAGTGTTTTTCAGTGGGTCGGACAACCCCCAAAATTGCCCTTTCCCGTTGGGGATTTTGACCCTATCTAACACATAGTTTCTTAGTCCCCCAAACGGCATCTCGATCGGGTCGGCTGTTTTTTGCAAGGCTGACGAACGTGACCAACAGAAAGACAGACAGACACACAGACAGACCACGCTAGAGCTGCATCTAGCTATTGCTGCGATGTGGCCTAAACTACTGTTTAGCTTTCTGTCAAAGTACGATATTGTAGTATTTTCGGAAGATCACCAGCATCTCGCAGACCACGTCTCCCAGACTCTCTACTGGGGCTTTGCCGCTAACCTTAGCTCCACTAGGGAATTCTGTTCCCCAGGCTATCTGACGAATCCCTTCCCAAATCCTGGATCTGCCCGTAATATGCGTCAACTCCAAAAAAGTGCATGTGTTCCACAATTATCTGGGGTATACCCAAAAAAAATCCCCAAATACTTTGCCTTGGTTAGGTTGCCTCCTCCGTGTTGGTGATCAATATCCTAACATTCGTCAACACAACTCGAGCAAATTTCTCGTTTGTGCGATTAAGTGACGTCTACCTCTCGTCCACTGCCATCTTCTCTATGTACCGCGCTGCGCTATCGGTTCAGCAAGTTCAACCGACGGGCTTTTGTTGGTCGACGTGGAACTCCTTTCCAGGCTTATATCCTTCCGTCTGATTCCAGCGTTGACAGCTTCAAGTGTTTACCGAAAACGTGTCTGTTCGCACGGTATCTGGACATTCAGCACATTAGGGCTGCATTGCGACGACGCGCTATACAAATCTAAGTTTACATTAAACTTTGGCTCAACAGTAAGTAAGTAAGTAAGTAGCCTAAGTAAATTTATAGAGCGCGGTTATCGTCAAGAACCTTCAACGCGCTGAATGCACTAGTATCGAGCGAACGGGTACGTTTTAAGCAAACGTCTGAAACAGTGGAGAGAGTTCCAGACTTTGGGGCCGGCAACAGTGCACCAGAAACGTTTGGCGGGCGAACTGTGCTCGGACCAGCTTACAGGACGGACGTTCTTCAATGTTGCTGGCGTGTTGACACCCCGGTCTACGTCACGTTTTGGCTGATCTCTTTGATGTTCACGGCATGACTCCGTTACTCTGTTACGCACGCATACTAGCCCGCCCGAACCGCCGCCGGTTGCTTACTGCCCCCGATCTGCAACAACCCCGGTCTTAAGGAATCCCCCGAAAAGCGTATCGGTGCGTGACTGTCTTAGACCGATCGTCGAGCGCGATGTTTGCGGGTCGACGATGGTCGCTGATCAGCGGGAGGCACCGTCAGTAATCAACACACGAACATGTTCGTTATCGCCACCAGGGCGTCCTCTGCCGTCGTCCTCGTAATCAACAAAAAACTACTTATTGTCTTCTGCTCTCGCTTTAGCAAGGAGCGTAGACCATTCTTTACTTCGCTGGCCGCGTCTGGCGTAAGCATAATGTAACGGTCTGGCGTCCGTCCGTTTGTCTGTTCCGTCTTTTTCTAGTCTTAATAGGGCGCGCGACGCATACTCAACGTCATTCACCAGGGGGCAGCACGCGACACGACCAGCTTATATTTCCGTCCAAGTATTACGAGGACAGACAAATTTACTTTTACCTTTACATAATCGCCCAGCACTGAGGCCGAATATAGGCTAGATAGACCTAATACTTCTCCGTCTTCTAACCCACTATTCTCTCGACTGGCCCTCTTTCAAGTCTTTGCGCAACCAGTACCACAACCTCATCCTCGCATCCAAGGTCATGTTCGAGGGTTACGGTAATAGATTAAAATTCAAAGTCACCGGAGGAAAATGTCACTAAAGCGGTCGGGCGGTGTGACCTCTACTGAGGGCTCTTCTAGTAGTGCTTATGACGCGAAACCAGTCGGGGGACAACGGACGTAGTTGCTGTATAAGAGGCGTGGTAAGTGCGTCTTAAAACTGCATTATTCAAGCGCCAGTGTTAACTACTGTATTGTTGTTGGCGTTGCTGCGCCCAGTGGGCGGGTGTGGTGAATGATGCTTTACGCGCTGCGAGTCTGCGAGAGGTTGTTGTATTGATCAACCCGCAGTATGCCATTCAGCTGCCGTTAGCGTCTCCTTCTGCTGCCAAATGCCGCATCGTCTTCTTCAGTCGACACAATCACAATGTCTCCTCTTTGAGGGTGTTTCTTAGTCAGTTGTATCGTTGGTCCCGTGACCGTGAGATGCTATTGTCCAGTGCCTTGCGTCTGCAGCAGATGCACGACGGTGTTGCTGTTTGTCGCACGCGATGGCTGTAGACGTATCGCTGCGTTGACATACGACATCTGTAGATGTGACTGCGCGCAATTGCAGCAGAGGAAGAGACGGAAGTGGGAGGTTTCCGGCTTCGCAACACTCGCTTTTGATAGCGAAACAGTGTATATAGTGAGCTTGATAGCATAACATAACTATATTACATAACGTTCGTTTAATTTCAAAGTTGACAGAACGCAACTGTACATATAAAGTAAGGAAAAGCCTGAAACAACCAAGTTAATGGTGTGAGTATAAAAATATAAAATGATATAAAATAAGTACGTTAGACTAATAACAATCGATCGCCCCCTCCTTAGACGGCTGCTGGCCAAAAATCGTGACACCAGGCCGATCAAAAGTCCCAAAATGCACCAAAATTCGCCTTTTTGAGCTCAGAAATCGAAAAATGTCTGGGGAGGGGCACAGTTTTGTCCCCAAATCCTTCCCCGGTGGGGAGGGGAAGCCGCATCGCTGTCTTGTCACCCCTGGCGGCGGCGAATGCATTCGTACGCCGCGTGCGCTGGGCAGGCTCATTCGCCAGTGGCGGCAGCAGAACAGTGTGGAATGCTGAAGGTACGCTACAATGTGCCGGCACATGTCCCCCTCGGAAGTGCCCCTTCACGTGGGAGGATCTGGACCCTGTCTAAACAAAGGTTCCTTGGGTCCATACGAATTTGTCCCCAAAGCGGCATTTCAGACAACATAACATTTGAACAAAACGGCCTTTGACTTAGATATTTAGTGTGCTTGTTCATCTTGACACTCTCTGTAGGTCTAGCTTTTAGAGCAAGGTCATAGATCAATCAAAGTCATAGGAGCAAACATGTTACTAGAGTGGAAGGTGTGACCTTGAGTGAGGGCTTTCTCCTGGTGTTTTTTCACCAACTTGACACACTAGTCCACCTTTTTCCATAAGAAAGTTATGTTTTCCTGCCTTTTTACTGCGTGACGCTACCCTAGCGCAGTATATGCTATGGTGCTGCGTCCTTCTGTTTCTCCGTGATCAGTCTAAGCTTATCGAAACATGCACAACACCACACGATAGTCTACAGACTCCAGTTTTCCACTGTTAAATGTCTTGTTAAAACTCCAGTTGGAGATAACTTATCTCCAACTGGTGCGTCAAATACACTTGCGGTAGAAAAAATAGCCACATCCAACGAATAACTTGCTATGTCTCGAAAATGGTACCGATGTTTTATCATTATTTTTACCCTCGATGTCAGAAATAATCCAGAAATCAAGCTATGCAAAAACTGAGCTGGAATGGACATTAACAATGTTCGTCCGCGACAAAGCTGTCATGTTGCAACACTGCATCAAAGTGCTGAAGCAAAATGAAGAGTCTCTGAAACAGAAAGCTTGCCTCTCCATCATCGCCGGCCTGGAGACATATTGAGACCCATCGCGAGCAGACTCGTTAATTGGAGCCGATCTTATGAGAGAGATGACGCTTGCAATACCACTTGTGATCTACATCGTTCGTTACTGAAGCTTCAGCTCAGATAATAGTAGTTATTTTGCACGATGATCAAGTGTACTACAGAGGACAGCAGGCACTGTTGGAGGCTGCAGCAGTGATAGTGACGACACTGAACATAAAGCACATGTAGTCTAGATTGTAGACCACACGGAGCGAGCGGACTGCCGTTCCAAGTCTGACAGCACCGGTAATTCATAGTCCATTAGGTTCATATTACGGCTCGTAACACCAATAGACCTACGGCCGCAGAGCGCCGTGGTCGTCTCCAATCGCATAATCCTCAGATCGTCCCATCGTCTTCCGCTGATGGAATTTGTTAAGAGTGAAATGGGCGTCGGTGCTGTCACTCCTCCGAACCGATGTACGATTTTTATCTCTTCATCTGCGCATGCAGTATTTCCCTGTAGTGTATGGTGACTGTAGATAGGTTGACAATGGCGTATTTTCTTCAATTTTATCTATGCCAGCTGTTCTGGCCGCCATGATGTAGGGCAAGGAAATATAAATATGTTGCAGCACTTGCAGTCAGATCGCCGATCTGGCGCCAACCGTAAGCTTTTCTTAAACTTAATAATTTTATTAGATCGCCCGTTCTGTGAACGGTCGATCTTATGTTTTGCGCATGTTTCTTTTTTTCCCCAACTCACTTTTTCCGACGTCTGCAAACCGATATTTTCGAAACTTTTCCACATGACGTGGC
>Ga0209780_1004467_pt1 | contig 10774 bp, 7 predicted proteins | sample WorMetexBAHAMAS2_FD_187384 | JGI IMG/M metagenome (GOLD analysis project Ga0209780, IMG submission 187384) | Marine gutless worms symbiont microbial communities from Max Planck institute for Marine Microbiology, Germany - Inanidrilus exumae... | ecosystem: Host-associated > Annelida > Digestive...
TTGATTTGTTTACATAGTGTGTTAGACAAAGCCGGCTCTCAGTCGGTTTTCAAACGCACTTAAAATCCTCGCATTTTCATTCATTCATTTCATTCATTTCGGTCCAACAATGAATAAGGACCAGGTGGCGCAACATGTAGAGCGTTAGACTTGCGATGAACAGGATGTGTGTTTAAATCCTGCTCGGTGCAAAAGCTGCGTAACAACCTTGGGCAAGTTGTTCACACCTATGTGCTTTTGTCACCAAGCAGTATAATTTAGTACCGGCCAAGGGGCGGCGATTCTTCGCGTCTGGGAAAGTATCCGCAGGCCTGGCTGAAATTAATGGCAGCCTACAGCCGGGTGGATGACTTATGACCTGCGGGCTGACTGCCTGCACGGTCATTTGACCCTGGCTTAAACCCCCCCCCCCAGTTTATGCAAGCCATTTTAACCACTGGCTGCAACCGTTGGAAAAGAAATCCGTGATCTATAATGTCAAATTCAACCGTACGACAGTCGTTAGAGAAAAGAAAGCATTCTTTACTGATCAGCTGTCTGCGATAAATTACCTAAAAGACTGCGTGAACGCTGTCGATCTGAACGGTGCATGCAATTAAGTATTCTTTGTTCGAGTGATTTGGCGACATTTCGTCTTCCGCAGCGAGAAAATATCAGCAACGTGTGTGTACTGTGTGCAGAATCATTTCCAGTACTTTGAAAAAAAAATAATGAATATTTTAAAATGCACAGATACACTATCGCAACATAATTACGGATAACGTCCTATTTGTGAAACTATGTCGCAGAACAAATTTATTTAACATCAGTCTAAGAAATACGAAAGAAGCGTTTAGGCTACGTAACGTTGTGAAGTTACAAGTATACTAGTTTGTTGACATGCGGTTACAACTTAGTGAAGAATAAACATCGCATTATAATTATTTAAGAGTGAGAAATGCAGTCAAGCTTTACGTACATCAGCGTTGTGGAGGACGCACCATCCGTACTATGATGCTTTGAACTACGAGCCGACGAAATTACACTGCACGGTCAGTTATAGCTGACAGCGTTATGCTGCTGCAGCGAGCGGCATCTCGGACAGATGAAGATGCTGTCCTCCTACAGATCGCACTTGTTGCGTCGTTCATTTTATCATCGCGAACAGTCGCTGCGTTCCCGCGCGACTGTGTCCCTCGCTGCTAACCAATCACGTGGCTGCCGACGCTGCTCGACGGAAAGTGAATCTGGATGCAGCGGTTGACGTCTCGTTGTCAGCCATCGTCGTCATCACGTTCGTTACCCATGACGACGGCAGTTTTCACCGGCCTTCGCATGTCTGTCTGTTTATCCGCACGATTTCTGACAAACCGACGCAGCTAGGATCACCAAACTTGACAGAGAAATGTTCCACGATGAGTCCTGGAAACTTATTTATTTTGGGGTCAAAAGGTCAAAGGTCGCGAGAGTCACAAAAATTGCCGGTGTGGGTCTTTGCACTCTTGTGAATGCTGGCTTCTTCTATTTATCATCATGACGCCAAGATTAACGTGATGTAGGTGAAAACACTTCAGGACAACGAAATAAATTAAATAGCAAACTTTGCAGTCGCTCTGAAGCTAGTAAGATGTGTAAGAAGGATAAAAAGGTAGATTTTAAGCCGCTTCCGAAATGACGAAAAGACGCAGTGTTGAGGTCGGACGGAAGGCTGTGTGTTCGAGACCTTGCGACTGTGACAGGAAACACGCTGTCGCCAAGTGTCGATCGCCGAGTCGAAGAAACAACTATGAGAAGCCGGCACTCACAAGAGTGCAAAAACACGCCGGGGAAAACCCAGCGTGGCTTACGTACGCAGCAACGGCAATATTGCGTTCTGTCTGAAAACCTACACTGACGTTGTGACCTTGACTTTTGACTTTTGACCCCAACATAAATGGGTTTTCATGAATCGCAAATTTTTCCTAACACAGTCCTATATTTTGCGCCCCTGTTTGGGTGATCTCGTTGGAATTTCACCAAGATTTTTGGCGTCAGGCAACTGGAGTCCATAGGTTATCATTCGGCGTTGATTACCTGACTATATGTGCAGCTGTGTAACCGACTTCTGTCGGACAGATGGAGGAACAGACGGACGGACAGACGGATGGACAACAGAGCCATAGCATACACCGCACTATAGCAAAGCGTTGCGCGGGAAACATCACATCAGCAAAGACGGGCGGTGATTATATAAAGCGATAATCGACTGGTAGCCTAATGAAATAACGTGTCAACATAACAACGTTTGTGTGTCTGTCCATGTTAGGCATAACCGAAACACCGACATAAAAACGCTGTGCAACTCCAGAAGCAGGCTCTCGTTTCAGTACAGACCTAGCAACATGTGGACCGAAATATTCCAGTCGCTATAGTCACTGCTATATTTTTTACCGCAGTTTACAATGCGCGAAGATGACTCAGTAAAAACAGTCGTTAGTAGGTCACGACTTATTTCACGCGTCGCTGACGACAAAGTGCTCAGACTCTGATCCGTAAAGTCGATAATGGACACACAGCTTTGTGCGCTGTAATTGGGCGTCAAACGTACCTAGTAGAGCGTAGTAAAGTGCGTTTTAAACGTTTGCCGGCTCGGTGGCCACAAACGCGGATCATAAGCTATACTAATAGGTTGACGCAGTGTTGTTGCTGCTGCTGAGAATAATGAAAACAACTTTGACGATTAGCGTCTAATTGCCAGTGACGTAACACTACCTCCCATTTACCATCCACCCACGCACACAGGGTGGGCCAGAAATTCGGTACAGTGCGTACGATTGTCCACATCTGTCAAACGCCTGGACCACTATCCACGATTTCCGATGCACTTCGACGCCGTTTTATGCTGAACCCATCTTTGAAGCTGGCGAGTTTCAAGCCATAGGATGAAATATTGAGGGAGCGATGGATGGCTAGGGTGGTGAGTCCGTTCTGAATCCACAGAAAACCACAGCATGTGCGAGATTAGGTGAATGAATCAGAAAAAAGAATGATCAGGACGGGAGGACGAAGTGAATCAAGGAGTTGATTCAAGAGACAAGATATATCTACAGGACTTGTACCGGTAATGAGGAAGATGTAGTTGGTCTAACAACATGCTGTGAGGGGTTGGACAGAGATCAAGTTACATAGATACGTTGTTTGAGTGGTTGTAAGAATTTGGTAGATGTATGTTAGTAGCTTGAATGTGAAAAGGAAAAGCCAGATATTTCTAATTTGGTAAACAGATAGACCCTGGCGTGTAAGCAACATGTCTCATAGGCCTATAGCTATAAATAATTGTTTAAAAATTGAGTTCACTCCAGAGCACATGATTTTATGCTAACCGTAGAACCTCTGAAAATAAAATAGTCGGTAGTTTTAAAATACGCACCACACAGAGGACATGATTACAACTTATAGTTTGGTTCTGAAACCGAGTTCGCGGACAGTCAACTCGCGGACAAGTAAGCTTTCCTTAACTAGAGGCATATGACTTTCCACGAGTTGACTGTCCGCGAGTTGGTTTGTCCGCGAGATGTCCGGTAACCAAAATCCGACCATCTCGCTAGGGACGTTGTTGCTGTCGATAACGTGTAAGCCCTCAGTTGTCCAGCCGTTTAACGGAGCGTTATCAAAGTCCGGCTGACGCGCCACTTCGCCTACTGTACCTTTTAACACATCACATAACACATGCTTCCAGGCACTGCGATAAGTGACTACATGTAGTCAGTCCAAGGTCATCACTTGGTGGCGGTCATCTTATAAAATTTTTTTTCTGATTTTTTTGAGTTTTCCGCACTGCCCACCAGAGAGCATGCCTACAAACTTTACAAATCAAGAAGTAGTGATGTCAGAGTTATTTTTTTTGCTTGTAGAGTTGTCAATGTATGGAACAGTTTGCCAGATACTGTCAGTTTTACTAATCTTGCTGTTTTTAAGAGATGTATTAGAACTGTCGATTTTAATAAGTTTTTAATGTGTAATGACGTTTAAATTAGTTTATTATAGGGCACCTGTTAGTGCTGCTGATGTGGCCTTGTTGTCCTGCATGTAGGCCCTATGTTTTATTGTGTGAGTTCATTTGGTTACTGTGCAAATAAACATTCATTCATTCATTCATCTTTCAGTCTAGATCTATAGGAAAGACAGGATGATCGCACGGGGTTAGACAGAGCAACCGACAAGTTAAGTTACTATACTATAAAGGGACGTGTAAAGTGTAAGCGGAAAGACGCGCAATCACTAAGCAGATAAACGCATACAGTTCCGCAGAAAAAAAGACCATCGTGTCAGCAGCCAACGGATCGGTCGATCGAGTGTTAAGCCATAACAGCTGTACCGGGGCCCATTACCAGTCGTATAGCCCGACTCGCTCTGACAAGCATTAGGCGTTAGGAATTATCGTTGTCACCAACGCAGCAGCAGCAGCAGTGGGAGAGATTCGTTTGTAGGGCCGACCGGCAATACTGCAGGGCGGAACAAATTAGTCGTCCATCTTTGCCTCTCATACGTCGACTATGCGCATCAGTCTGTGCAGAAATTGGACGTTCATAGTTTGCGAACAAATCTTTGAACAACATATGTAAGAGCTTTTAGCCTGGCTTGTCCTGCCGATTACTGTTTTATTGTAACACATTGCATATCATTCTTGGCAAATAAACGTGAACGTGAAAAAGGCGAAATATGGACGAAGATGTCGATGTCTTCTACACCGTGTTCGAAAATAAAAGGTGCCACTATAGTTTTGCCTCCAATTTTGTCGAAATGTCAACAATCGCAAAATGTTCCCACAGCACATATAAACTGATCTTTGTCGTTGTTTATCCGACTCACCAAATTTGTTAAAGACGTAGGCTAATAATCAGTGATTAACACTATTGTTTGCCATTTGATATTTTCCTGTTCTTTTGAAATGATTACGCCAATATGTAGCGGTTAGGCGCCAAAATTTTGGTCAACAACAGACAGACACACAGACACACAAACACACACACAGACACCAGACAGACACATGATGACAGTATATACCTTCTTTGGTCTTGTTTGGTGCATATGGCTGATTTTCGTGCAAATAAAGGGCGGTTCAGCTGTGACCGAGTGATAATATGAATATATTTTCTGTGTCTGTTGACAAAATAACATTCAGCGTTTAAGTGACAATAACAAGACGCAATTTTCGGCTTATGTTTCCCCAGGTAGTGCAGAAACACTAGTTAGGTGATGTGGCAAAATAAAGCCCTCTAAATAACATAGCAATACGAGCATATGATTTTGAAACTCAGAATGATAATCCATTGTTACTACAGACCACTAATAGCACTTCTGAGGATAACATCAAAAGGACGGCTATAGCAACGACCTCAACATCAATAATATTATGGCCGAGAAAAGCCTTAAGATGCGTTCACATCAATGTCACTAAACCGAACGGAGCTGGATAATTCAGTACAGTTCAGTTGCGGTACATAAACGGAGCTTTTGTTATTTTTAAAAGTTCAATATTGCCTTTTATCCCACGTCACCTTATCATCACATGTCGTAAATGGAAGCAGGCCTCAAAGGCCTCATTAACTCATTAAAGTACAATATTATTAATATACAAAACAAGGTGTCGCCCTAACGGGACGTAACCGTACTGGCCCGTCGTGGATTGTCGGCCGCCCGACCGCCAACGCGCCCGGCGGCCGGCGCGCCGACCGCCCACGCTCCCGGCGGCCAGCCGGCCCGCCCGCCGGCAGCGTTACAGACCCCGACAGACGACAGACGACGCCCACAGACGACGAAGACAGACGCCAGCGAGCAAAACAATACTGGCCCATTAGAGGCGGGCCAGTAATATATTCTACCGTTTCCGATGTCAAGAGCAGTTGGTGATCATATATTGGAGAGATTGCGGGTTCGACTATTGGCTGTCTGACCACATTTCGTATCGATCACGCATCGGTGACTATTCGAACAGACCGTGGCTTGTGCGCGTCTTTACCACTTCATAGAAGGGCTCTGGGAACAGGTGTGGTAAAAATCCATACAGTAAAAACCTCGATGTCAAAATGAAAAAGTAAAAAGAAGTTTTTAAATATTACCCGTCATCATAGGGGGCGCCACGCCGAAATTTTTGGGTGGGCCAAATCTGCTACCCGCTTGGCCATGACCGACGTACTACAAGCGATAGGTGGCCTAAAGCCACACAACATTTAGCGATACTGCTTTATCTCCGATGTATGTAATCACTGAAGCTGTTTTTGGTACCAGATCAGTAATAGTCAACTTCGTTTGTGTAGTGTCACGACGGAACAGATTTTATGGCACGTGTAGCCAGCTACTTATTTGACATGTCTTCAGTGCATGCAGCAAGACCCCACAGCAAGGGGAGACACTACGTAGACTGGCTTAGATCAACACATCAGCAAACATTCCGTCCGATTTAGCTTCAATTTAGTCCCGATGGGTAAGGTGGTAGTTGAAATATCCATCATCATCATGGTCGGCTAAGCCCAAGACAGTAAACTGCACCACAAGAGATGCCAACATGACTGTAGCGTCTGATTCAGGTTTTGGCAACAAAGCCATAAATACAGTAAACATTAAATAACAGGCCTAAAAATGGAGAGAGAAAACACTTAAAGTGTCTCATCATTTGTCTAACTCTAACAGACTTGTTTACCAAACTTATACGGTCACGTAGTACTGCCATCATTAGACACGGCCCACAGCAGCCTGGATCTTAAGCCCACGGAGTTGGCCTTGTTAACGAACGTACAGGCCAATTATTGGTGGGGCCAAATGCACTGTGGACCACCCAACCAAAAGTTTGGGTGGGCCATGGCCCACCCGGCCCACGCTGCAGCGCCCCAATGCCCGTCATTATACGCATAGCGGCGTTTCGACTTTAGTATATTCTACAGATTAGCATCAATACCACATCGTTACCGTATCCATTAACAGCTTGATACAGAAACGATGACGAATGCTGATGCTAATGATGCTAATACTGTAACATACTGTATACGAACCTGATTTAGGCACTGAACCGTACCTTGGCAAATTTGTAACAGCCACAAATAGATAGGCTCAGTATAAGACGTAGATGTATGACATACTCAGTTCACATTTGCACTATAGACATCTATCTGGAACGTAAAATCACGATATTTAGTAATATATTTCCATCCTCTAGGGCAGAGGGCCGTGACGCCAACGCGCTGGCGAATTATATGAATCAAACGTTTACGAATTTATCGTAAACTGCGCGACCGGGTGCTTTTTTACGAGCGCCGCAGGCGCAAGGAGTAACCGGCCTTCGGCCGGTAAGCCGCTAGTGCTGTATATAGTTAGTTGTGTTAGTGCCGCCCTGCGTAGCGGATGTCTGTAACATTTGCAGTTTGTCAGATGACTAATAAAGTCTGTTATTATTATTATTATTATTATTATTAGAACGCAATTCAACATAAGGCCTACCTAGGCTTACATTATGACACTGAAATTTCGTCAGGCGTTTATTTCATTTAACTCTTCAATAAAAGACGATTTTTGGTGCATCGTGCGAATACACAGGTCGTATAGATGTAGGTGATGCGATGCACTTCGTATTGCCAGCATGCCGTTCTGATTTCATCTAATTTGATCGCCCGTTCTGCGAACGCGATCTTTATATGTTTTGCGCATGTTTCTTATTTTTCATCTGTCAACTCACTTTCTCCGACGTCCGGACCGTCACCCGACATTATCAAAACTTTTCCACATGACGTGGCTTCAGACCCAAAAGAACCGCTTATATGTTGATTTCCTGAAAGTGCCCCCTAACAAAAATAAGGGACGAAAAAATACAAATTTCGCCCACTTTCGCGTCTAACCGCAACATATTAAGCGCCATCACTCATGATGTGGAAGGAAAATCGAAAATCGAAAACAATAGTGTTCATCAGTGATTATTAGCCTATATGTTCACCAAATTTGGTAGCGGTCGGTTAAACAGTAACGGAGAACGACGTGCTAGATTATATGGGGGCGGGAAAATTTTGCGATTTTTGACGTAGCGGCAGCAACAACGGCAAGCTATCAGCCTCGGCTGACCGCTGTATGCTAGCTCAGCTGCAGAACGTCGGGCGATCGTCAGGTTGAGTTTGCCAACATTCTAGTTTGATTTGCAATGCGACCTTGTATTTACACGAACATGTAGGTATAAACAAGACAGCATTACTCGACAGTTTTGAGAAAATTGCCTCACCCCATACAATTCAAGACGTGCCACTGCAGCGCACTTGCCAATATCTCAGAAAAAGCAGAAGCTTACATACATGTACATCACAGCGTGCAGTTCGGCTACAGCGGCTGCAGATGTCGTTTCCTTGGTGGCGAACGTCGTGAAGCGGTGGGTTATTGCAAACTGGGCGGCCGGATGCTGTATGTTCGCTCACATGCGACGACCTACACACTCTGTCATCGGCAGTTGCGTTCTGAATCCACGAGGGCCGGTTGTTGTTGTTGTGTTCCGTTTTGGATGTCACCCGAATCGGCGAGGAAACAGAACTGTTCTGTTTCCTCGCCTATTCGGGTGACATCCAAAACGGCCACAAACGAAAACGGCCACAAAGCGATACCAAAACGGCCACATTCACATTTTGGTCATCAAATTTTTATAATTACAGCTAAAATGTGGACCAACCGGAACTTTACGCGACTGCTATAAATTTATCTACCGCTTTCAATTGTTCTCTCCATGCATGGGCTTCGACATCATCGTTCAACTCACATAAACATTACTTAAACCTGCAATGAGCAGGCGCTTCATTGTGATAAAAAAGAAAGGCAGACAAACAGATATAGACCACTGCAGGCACGTTCATCATTATACCTGTCTATAAACAATATAGCTTGAAAATTATGCATTGGAGCATCGGTAAGTTAATGTGTAGTAGCTGTTAATCAGAAGTACTTTTATCTGCTTAAGAATCATTAAAGGCCAGAATATTAAGACTGATATAAACAAAAACGAGCGAGCCGTGTACAGTTTATACGCTTATAATGTGACATTTGCGACTTGAAAATTACACATATGAGCATTTCTAATAACGAGACAGAATGACGCCATGGTTTTGTGCAAAAGCTCAGCTGCTAGTTTAAATGTACGATCTGAACATCCAAGTCGGAATTAGGTGGTCATTACTCGGCTGCCGCGAACGGCGCTAAAGTCTTGTTTATGTCAACGACCAGCCAACTATTTCGACAGATTTCGGATAAAGAGAAACGCATGTTGCGCAGCATCGGAACTGAATCGCTAGCTTACGCCAGTTTCGCAAAGTAATGTATAACTTTACACGCAGTTAGCGGTGACTTAATCATGCATGCACGATGTTCATGCATTTTTCATGTCCGCGGAGTGCCATATAGCCCAGCCCGTCGCTGACAAACTCCAGCGCGTAGTGCCACTAAATGTTATTTCTGGCAATGTTAAGGAATTTTGACCAAGGCCTGCAATTGCTCACATGTGACGCCGTAGTAAATATTTTATTTAAAAATAAGTAGCAAAGGGCCCAACAGGCCACTGACATGTTACTAAAACACATGTAAATACAATACAGTACCAAAAAATAAATAAAAGCAAAATGCATATAGCAATAAAATCATACCGTTTTAAAAGCTGTCAAGAGTCCCTGTAAAATCTCATAGCGAAACACGAACGTTATGCTGCAGCCGTTTGGACGTCAGACCAATTTTTATCGCGCGACGCTATGCGAGGACTGTATAATGAATGATGTCTGTCCATCGGTTTGTCTGTCGCACGTCGGCACTGCATTGAACCCATCTCAACGCAGCTAACGCCGTACTATATTGCGTACGGACTCTAGTTTTCTGATCTTAGTGAAAGTTCAATCGGATCGCTCCCCATAATGTGGCGCCATTTACAATTTGGTATGAAAAAATTTCGATCTTCAACCAATAACACGATATATGTTCAAGGTATACGGACATAATTAGGTCAACTACGAAAGATGTGTTTCCATAAAACATTGGCATTATGCGGTGACTTTCAGTGACCCTAGTTAACTACCCCTAACTTCTCCTATTTTATTACTTTTTTTGAAAAAAAGGGTAAAGCTACAATGTTTAAATTTAGTATATAGGTTGAACATTGCAAGTGCCTACTAGCCTATGGATGACAAATACCTTGAGGACATGGAATGTTGGGTTTAATATCACTTTCAACAGAGGAAAAAGGCAAAAGCGGCAAATGTATTGTCGTTTTGTGTTAATCAACAGCTCAGTGACACATCGGTTGTTAAGGACCTCGTCGCTACATACATACATATTCGTTTATTAAGACGTCTGGCATACTGCAGCAACCTGACATACTGAAAATGAAAAATAGAAAGAAAAAAAAACAAAAACGCTATACATGCAAGTGTAAAATCACAGTCAGTAACAGTCTTTAGTAAGTTGTCTAATCATAAAATTAGAGTCAGTTAGTGAATTGAGTCTGCAGAACGTAGAACGCTACGATAGTGTAAGGACCCACATTCCTTCCATTTCCCGTGTGCGAACAAACGCCATCAAAAATGCGTATGAGACCTTCTTGGTTAGAGTTCGAAAATAGTTTCTTAAATTCGGGCGGATTTGAGTCCCTGAGTGAACACCTGGTAACTATCCAGGGACCTATTACTCTGACTATCGATGTATGCTGCTTCTCACTTCAGCATCCAGTCTATTTCTGCGAAGACACCTTATACTTCATACTGGGGTATGATCTAATTCAGGCAGCAGCTCTCATAATAGACCC
>Ga0209780_1004468_pt1 | contig 10773 bp, 6 predicted proteins | sample WorMetexBAHAMAS2_FD_187384 | JGI IMG/M metagenome (GOLD analysis project Ga0209780, IMG submission 187384) | Marine gutless worms symbiont microbial communities from Max Planck institute for Marine Microbiology, Germany - Inanidrilus exumae... | ecosystem: Host-associated > Annelida > Digestive...
GTGTTACAGTGTGCGAATGTTAGCGCCTCTGAAGTTACGACCATATGGCGCTATACAAATGTGTATATTATTATTATTATTATTATTATTATTATTATTATTATTAATGTCACATTGAAATAAAAGGCTATTTACTTACTTATTTACTAATGGTACTAAGAAGGTTTTCGGCGACGGTTTGACGAGAAGTCAGCGTATCTATCAGCCATCCAGCTGAGATCTGTCTGTTACAAAGTGAAGATAGAACCGTTCGTGTCGACTAGTTGGCCTATCTATCACTGGCGCGCTCTGGCGAACAAAAAACTACGATATGATGCGACGCAGGACTACGCTAAAGAGCAGACGGTCAGCAAAGATGTAGTCCTCGAGACCGCGGTCTTGGTCTCGAGACCGCTCGAAACCGGAATTATGCAGTCTTGGTAATGGTCTTGGTTTTGGCACTTACGGTCTTGGTCTTGAAGGACCAATCTCGGCTGTTTTTCGTCGTACAATACTTTTGCGGACGTTAATAGAAAAGATTGCATTTTTTATAAACTTCACTAATTGCGTTTTAGGACCAAGATTGTACAGATGGCATAGAAAAATTAAATTAACTGTTACTGTGAGGAGTGTGTATTTGTTTTATATTTCATTTGCCGGTCTTGGTTTTGGTACTACTGGTCTTGACTACAAGACTGATTCTTCGTCAACGGCAGGGAACCAAAACAGAAAAAGTAACTAGAAAGCAAAGGCAGTCGTATCGACATGCAGACCCACGTCGGCAACGGCCGCAGATAGAACAGCACAGGAATACGCAGTACCAGCTATGGTCACTAGCAAACGTGCGCCGTGACGGTTTTCGTAACCCTGTGACCTTGACCTTTGACCCGTTGACCTCTGGATCAATGCATGCCGAGCGACTGCTATGTAGTATACGTGTACCAAGTTCGGTATTGATAGCTCAATCCGTTTTCCTTTTAGAGCGCGGACATACAGTAAAACAAACAGACAAACAAACAGACAAACAGACAAATGCCATACCCACGCCGGTGGCTATGCCGGCGTAGATAATTAAAAACAGTAATGCTTATGAAATGGCTATGAAACAATCTGCGATTTAAATTAAGCTGGCTACCCGTCGCATTTTCATAGCACGGTAAATTGGCCCAGCGCCTATCGTATTGTAACGTATCATATCGTATTAAACTTGATTAATATAATACAGAAGTGATCGAGTTGAGAAGCGTTGTTACTTCAACAACGCCGAAGGATAATATTCTGCCGACCGCGTCTAGCAGAAAGCATAATGTTTCGGTCTTGCGTCCGTCTGTCCGTCAGTCCGTCTGTCTATGGGCACTCGGCGCATACTCAACGTGATTCACCAGGGGGCAGCATGCGACGCGGCCAGCGTACATTTTTGTCCGAGTATTGGAAGGACAGGCATACTTGTCTATTGAATGAAAATTGATGAATCTGAAGCACGACAAACTGTACCGATGTCGTCTTGATGGATGATCGCCAGTGGCGTTTCTACGGGCTGGACATGGGGGGGGGGCAGAATTTGGAATTTGCTTCACAAGTGGTGTAAATTAACGAACTACAGTAAAACTGACTGCTCTTTACATACACCTCGAGTTTTTGCCCCATATTTACGGTGGCCCCAAAATAGCCCCTACTTTTTGAGTGTTAGAAACGCACCTTACTAAAAAAACGTTCTTTTCTTGTGCATTTACCAGGAACTATTGAACTGCGACGCGGTCTACGAAGCTTCATATAGTCCGGATCTCTTGTTCGAGTGTTGCACGTTGCCTACTTTGTTGTTATGTCATTAGATCATTGTTAAATGTAATAATGATGTAGAGGAGCCAGGCTTTGGAGTGCAAAATTTGTAGTGTTGTTATTTTTCCCCCAGTAGGTGGGCCATTCATTACGAACAGCACGTCTGTATGTCTGTATGATTGTCTGTTTGTCTGTTTGTCCGCTCGCATATCTCAAAAACCACATCCCAATTTTACCAAATTTTCCATACATGTTCCTATGACAATGGACATAATCAAACAGACAAAAGCGCAATACGTTATGTACTTCCGGTTTTGTGGATGACGTCATTTTGTCACCACATGATGTAGCCAATAGGTCAAAATCATGCATGACATTATGTTTCGTTGAGCTCGCCAGGTGGCGGCACCTGGGGCGAAGTCTGATGTGTACAATTTTCTTATTTGTTTGATTGTATTCAGTGCAAGTTATATTTTGTCATAATAGCAGCCTTATTCGTTTCATTCACGTCCATTACATCTCTCGTCACCATAAACGCATCTTCTACAGAGAAGAGGAACACCGGTTACCAGGACGACAATCATGACGCCCTGCAGCTGCCAGCTAGAGGAATAGTTCCGAAGCACGTGACAGCTCACATGGAAAGGGCGGACAGGTGAATGGAATAGTGTGCATCAGGAGTGTACGAAAATGCGAACCACGGCTGACTGTGCAGTATGATCCTGATGATGGTGGTGACGACGACGGAGATGATGACGACGACGACGGAAAATAGAAAGGTGATATGACTTATTAGCACACTGACAGTAGCGATGTGCTGCAAATGTAGTAGCATTCTTTGCTGCTTCAGTTGTGAGACGTAGCCAGCGTCATCTTTACACACTGTTTTCAACTCTGAAGTTTTCTACACCGTGTCCCAAAAAGGAAGACACCAAACTCATGGCCGTAACTCTGTCATTTCTTAACCGATTTTCAAAATTCTTTCACTGACATACTCAGCGGTAAATTTGCAGTACTACGCTGCAAATTTACCGCTGAGTATGCCAGTGAAAGAATTTTGAAAATCGGTTAAGAAATGACAGAGTTACGGCCATGAGTTTGGTGTCTTCCTTTTTTGGGACACACTGTATATATTCTATATAAAGCTGCCGCGTCTGTCTATCTGTATGTCTGTCTTCCGGATTTTTCAAAAACGTGCGGACCGATTTCCATGAAACCTTTTATGGTTCATATGGGTCATAGGTAGAAGTGAACGGATTAAAAACATCCGGAAAATTTCGACCCTTAATGTGTAAAAATTCGGAAAACGGTGCAAAATTGCCGATTTCGAGAAGGTCCCCACGGGCAATGGCCTGCGGTTCCAGTTCGCGAGATCGCCTGAGCGCAGGCCGGTGGTACGACAGCGGCACGGGCCAATCGCGTGCGGACATGGAGGCGTGGCCCGTAGCCTTCGATGCGGGACCGTCTCAAACGCATTTGTGCTCCTGAGTCCAGTTTAGTGGTCCCACTTCCCGACCGGTCTTTGGCCGGGTAAACGCTAGTTTTACAATAGTTAAGGGCGGGAGTCGTGTGATCATAAGTGAGTAACATTTTAGTCACGTTTGTGTCAGATTCGTTTCACTATTTCTGGTGCTTTACATTATGCATTTATGTATGTATGTTATGTACGCAAAACCCGAAATGACAATTTGAATGTTTGCCTACTTAAGCCCCGTCCACACCAGCAACAATGTCCCAGCAACATTGTCGAATGCTACAAGTTGAACGATTCTTTTGACAATGTCGAATGTTGCTTCGACATTGTTGAAAAGACGAAATTTCGTTCGACATTGTTGCCAAAAATGGCAACACTGTCGAAGCAACCTTCGATTTTGTCGAAAGGACGACATTTTACAATAGAATCGTTCGACTTTGTTGCCGTTTGTGGAAACAAAGTCGAATGTTGCTTCGACAAAGTCGAACATAGCTTAGACAATGTTGCCTGTTGTTTCGACATTGTTGCTGGTGTGGACGGGGCCTTAAATTTGCGCACTCACTGTTTATGACGGACAGACGGAGGGACAGACGGACAGACATAAGAGTATAGGACCATAGCATTATACCCAAATTGCCGTAAGGCCAAATCTAAGACCGAAGTCCAAAGTTAGAAATGAACTCTGATCTTAGACCGAACTTAATCTCAGCAATCCGGTCATAGACCAAACTATCGTAACGCATTTTTATAGGCAGTTTCATTTAATTTATTTATCGAATTCGTCCACAAGGAACCATAGAAACATAGACATGCATAGAGAACACATACACAGAAAACATACATAAGTGAAATGTAGGCCTAAATTAAAGTACGCCTAAAGTATTAAACTGAACCACAATTCCATTGCATGACAATGAACTCTGAGAACAGAATCTTACCCTAGCATTATGCAAGACTGTACAGAAACTAGGTAGTTTCAAGGAAACAATGATGTCTGTCATACTCTCTGTTCTTGTAAATCCAAAAAAACTTTTAAACACATTTTTGTATATAGCTTTGAGTCTGTTGAGACAGGTAACGGTGTAGTTACGCCACAGAGCAATGTTGTAAAAACATAAACAATGTCTTAAACAATATACATTTCACAGCAGTAGGGCACATATTGAATATAGTACAAGCATAGGTCTATCACATCTCACAAATAGATTCTTGATCTCTCGTTCGATGTCTATACTGTCACTCAGTTTATTGTTCAAATACGGCCAAATATTTACAGTTAGTAACAAATTTTAATTTAACACCACAAGAATGAAAAGTGGAATAGTGAGATAAACCACCTTAGAAACACATTTCGGGTTGAAAACCACGCACACTGTCTTTTTAGTGTTACACAAAATACTGTAAGTGATACAGTTCTTGTCAAGCAGTTTCAGGATCTGTTCAGCTGTAACTTGAGCAAACATTTTCCGATTTAAAATTTTTTATCCTAAATATCACTTACAGATTAGGCAATCAAACAGTGGTTTATTTTTCACGTCGCCTAAACAGTGTGTCTGCACTACCTTGCGAAACAGGCAAAGAAAAATTGCATCTTTTTACTTTTCCCCGCACACAGACACAGACACATAGATCAACTGCTATACATGAACCACGAAAGTGGGCGGTAGAAATAAAGAAACTAACTACCTAAATGACTTCAAGTTTTTTTCAGATGCAAGCAGGGTCAGCGACTGTTCTCCCAACGTTTGTGGCGCTGGGATATCAGAGCCTTGCGAAGGCCATTTTCTGAGCCCAGAATGCGCCAAATACAGCATACTATTTTACAAAAATTCCGGGATTATACCCTGTCCCCTTGACTCCTGAGACCTGCGGTTTTAGCATGAAAGCCCTAAAAATAATGCATTAGAATGCACTGTACCCCCACCCCAAACCCCGCTTTCGTGGGGAAAGGATACCCCTATGTATATCTAGGCTACACATCATTATCTCCACGCTTTACCCTGTCTGCTCCCCAACTTCAAACTACTTCCGACACCCCTGTTTCTACGATTTGTACGTCAGTGGACCGTTTCTTCTGAGCTACTCGGTTTTTGTTTTTATTTTTTCTTATTTTTGTTTCCGGGGCGTGCACTAGATTAAGCTGGCCATCTCGTCAGCTTTTGAGCGCACGTTAATCTATTTATTTATTATTAAATCGTACATTAAGTACAAGTAAAAAGAACACAAATACAGACACAAAAAAGACACAGAGATACAGACACAAAAAAAAGAATCAGAAATAAATCCAAAAGATAAAACGATTCACGAGATCAGCCGGTGCATAGAGCCGTAATAAAACTCGTGATATTGTCCGTATTAAACATATCGGAACAAAGTTCTGGTTTATCTCTAAACAATAAAAAGTCTTTTAGGACAGAGACGTTTGCTAACAGTTCGGCAGATACATTGGACAAATAGTGCCGGGAAGGCACTGGACTGGTGCACACGTGTTGCAGCATTATGCAAACCGAGTTAATCCAGGCGACGAGCAATCGGCGGCAGCAGCAGCAGCCGCCTCGTCGGTCAGACGGCGGACGGCTTAGCGGGCGATGATAAATCTCCGGAGATCTCGTTTAGTCCGGCCCGATAGCGAGACCGAAGTTTTATCGCAATCACGTGATCAGTTGGGTCACGTGGTCCCGCCGATACGAACGACGATTACTATGCAAACGACGCCGTCATTGTCAGCGAAGAAACTCAACTCGTTTGCGCGGCGAACCACTCCGCGAGGAACTTATTGGTTAGCCCGCCCGGCATGGCATGCAGAAATGCGTGGCAAAGCCCAGCGTTTAGCTCGCCCTGCGCAAACGCGTTAAAACGCTTTTAAAAGCTATAAAAAGCTTTTTAAAAGGCGTAGATTTGTATAGCGCTTAATTGTAAAACGCATTTCTAAAGCGCTCAAAATGGCATGTGCAGAATGGATCATACCGTATTACCTGCCACCCGCACGTTCATACACGAATGGAAGGAGCCATCCTGTCTTTACCGTAAGCATCCACCAGATGGCGCCACCCAGACCGAGGTAGCAAACATCTGATTGCAGCTTACTACTCATTTATCGACCCCGAAAGGATGAAAGACTCAGTTGGCCTCCTGTATGTTTTTTCCATAGAACTGTAATCTCGGAAACTCGAAAACGAGGGTCCGCCGAATGGTTGTGTTGCGTGGTGGCTCAGCGGTAGGGCGTTGGACTTGCGATTTACAGGTCGCGGGTTCAATTCTCAGCCGGTCCACTTTCACGCAACATAGGTCAACTCAGCCTTGCATCCATCCGGGGTCGCTAAATCGAGTACCTGCTTCGGTAAAGGCGGGATTCTCACCTCTGTCGGGTGGCAGGTAACACTGTGTGATCCCATATGGCATGTGAGTTTCCCGTAGCGGTAAAAAGCTAAGTTGATGCTAAACTGTTATACACTGTTTACTTTACTTTACTTACTATGTATGTGGCCGGCCTTAGTTTTCTGGGTATTCTTCGCATTTTTACACGGGGCAAAAACCGTCCCATTGAAAAACATGTGGAATCGCACTTTATTGCGCCCAACCCACATCCGTGGACGGATTTTAACGGTGTATATGTCATGTGACGTGCTTTCAAGCAACGAAGTGCTTTTGGGGTCGCGTTGATACTGCTACCCAAATTGGGGGTGATATGCCCCAATTTTGGGGACGTGAATACGCATTTCAAGCCTATAATATTAAAACTTGCATATTGTCGAAATTATTTCACCTAATCCAGCCAAATTTTGTACATTAACACGTACCAGCAAATACTCTTCGTGTGAGATCCAAACACGCGTATAACAAATCCAAGATGGTGGATGCATGGCCGCCATTTGAATTTTTAAAATCGAAAAATCGCCATATGACAGCAACGGCTTCACCGATCGGCATGAAACTTGGCATGGTGACGCATCTTGACCCCCGAACTGTATATCGGCGGCAAAAATGTCGATTTTTTAAATAAAATCAATATGGCGGACGGCCGCCATCTTGAGAAATCTAAAACGGGCATATCTTAGCAATGGTTTGACCGATCGGCAAGTAATTTAGCACATTTACGCATATTGATCTTCAAACCGTATTGGCAGTTAAAAAATTCGAATTTATAAAAATCTATATGGCTGACGGCCGCCATTTTAAAAACAGTTAAATCGCTATATCTCAGCAACGGTTTGACCTACAACGGCGAAATTTGATATGATGATGCACATTGACCCTAGTAACCTCTGACTTTTGCAGGCGCGTTTGCACCGGGCGGGCTACACGCTGGGCTTTGCCACGCATTTGTAGTTTACTAAGGCATATGCACTGAACGATTTTTTGCTGCGATATGCTAGTACTACAAAGCGCGGTAGGCCTACTCGCTGTGCAGCAATACTGTTTTTTTGTTTGTAAAGCGCCGTCCACACGAGCAACAACGTCGAAACAACATTGTTGAATGCTACAAGTCAAACGATTCTTTCGACAAAGTCAACTGTTGCTTCGACATTGTTGCTGGTGTGGACGGGGCTTAACACTCGTGCGGTGCGCTGTATCGAAACGAATAAACACGTCGTTATAATTACCGATCTCTTAAGCCCGGTCCACACAAGCTACAATGTCGAAGCAACGTTGGACTTTGTTGCCAAAACGGCAACAATGTCGAATGAGTTTTGCGTTAAAATTTCGTCCTTTCGACAAAGTCGAACGTTGCTTCGACATTGTTGCCCAAAACGGCAACATTGTCGAAGCAACAGGCAACAAAGTTGCCTGTTGCTTCGACAATGTTGCTTCGACATTGTTGCTAATGTGGACCGGGCTTTAGTTGTCTAAATAGTGATGTCTTTTCGCCGTGTGTGCGTGTCTTCGTACAATGATTTTCGAACGATATGATATTTGACGTGGATATTCGGTGTGATGTTTCACCTTGATCCGTGTAGGGAACGTTCATGGATCAAGGTGATGGTTTAAAGTTCACTGCTAGGGTTAGGGTTAGAATTACGATGCACATTATGGTCGTAGGCTGTGCTACTGCTGGCGCCTGTGGCGAATGAGATTCAAACTATTGTGTTAAGTGAAGTCTTTTCTAGTTTAACATCTCTTGATAATTGAATTGTATTATATCATGCAGTGATGGGTTGCCGTTAAGATTATATGGAGTGTGAAATAATCTCGATTTTCCATCACTACGTATCCATGTTTTGCTAAACATACAAGACAATATATACTATAGTTCCTGGTAGATTTAGGGCTACCACGCTAATAAAATCTAAATCTATAGAACGCATGTTGATAATCATATACGACTTATCGAACTGCGTCACAGCCAGTGACCAAGAGATAATCTATCAAATACATTACAGCTATGCTAAATTTAGAATTAAGTTTACGTAGCCACATTGTAATTAATGTTCAACGCGCTTAATTTCCAAAATTAACGACCGTAAAGTGACCATTCGGTTAAAGGATGGTGGAAGAAGTTTCCGCTGATTAATGTGCAAATCGTTTATGAGTACAACAACGAAAAAAATGGCTAAAATCGCCCCACGTTGGACAAACTTATAGCAAAAATAATTTTGCCCGGTTTTTCTCATTCACAGTGTATATGTTCGATTTTTATTTATGTAGATCGACAATAATATATGTGATGTGGACGTAATTCGATCTGAAGTGGAAATGAGAAGAAGTGATGGACGATGACAACGATTAAAAATAAATCCGTGCAATAGATCACGCTTGCATCTGATGCCGACACTTATATGAGACACATAGGCCAATGCGCGATGTTCGGCGCTTTCATATCTGTAGCTCGTCATTAGTGAAATTTATGGCACCTAGCGACATCTTCACTGCACGTCGCTGTCGCCGTATGGAAAGCGCGGCCAGCGTGTTTTATGACAGCTTGTTCGTTTACATTCGTCAATAGCGTTCCTGGAACTGGTATCGCAGAGCCGGCGTAAGTGAAGCAACGCCCGGTCTGTGGCGGCTGAAGGAAGGAAGGAAGAGGTCAGGCCACCGGCAGCTTGGGTCAGTGCTTTGTGTTTCCTTCGGTGCTTTCCCTCAGCCTTTGATAATGACCTGCGCCAAACGTTCTCTTCCGGAACGACTAGACGTAGAAAACTAACAGGAACCAGCTAAGGGGCGACTGAAAATGCAGGTCCTGAAAATGACGTACGGACCTCAAAATGACGGACTAAAATGAATATTGGTAGACTATATATACCGGTCGACTGAAGAGTCTTGTCATTGATATTATTTGTGTAGTTCTGTTATCACTGAGTCTTTTTATTACCCATATTTCAACGGAAAACGTGCACACAAAGGCGTGTATAACTAATCGCTAACCACTGTTTATATTACAAACTTGATACAAATAGCGACAACAAAAATTGTAATGAATTGTAAAACGATACAAAGAGCAAACATGGGCTAGCTTGTCACAATCTAGTCCTACAGCCAATCAATTACTTTAACAACACGCCAGTTATACAAATAGCGTACGCTCTTTCCGTGTGACGGCTGCTCGTGCATGGAACAGTCTTCCAACCAGTGTCACTCACAACTACTTCCCTGGCTTCCTTCAAAAGACAATTAAAGACATTTCTTTCACTAAGTCGTTCCCATAATTCTAGTATGTGTACCGTGTCCTAGAAGCACTTATGCTCATGCCACGTTAATCTGTACGTTTCTAACTAACTAACTAACTAACTAATGGAAAGTACAATAGGCCTATACAAAACGCGGGTGGAATTCTGAAAAGTCATAACGATATTTTGAACTACCAGCTGTACAGTGTGAAAGTACAGTGGCGTTTCTAACACTCAAAAACGTGGGGTGGGGGCTATTTTGGGACCAACATAAATAGAGGAAAGCAAAGAGTCGAGATACATGAAAGAAAGCTTTGTACCGTACTCAGCTCAACTTGTAGAGGGCGTAAATCGACAGTTGCTGAATCCAATTGCATTGTCAGTTTCACACCCTTCCATTTGGTCCGTCATTTGTATGTTGTGCAATTTCAGGTCCGCCATTTTCAGCACCCCAGCTAGCCTAGCCTGGCGTAATGGTAGCGTCGTTGGTCTAGATGAACGAAGTTAACCTACGCTGAGCCCGGTTAGTACCATAGGGGGCGTCACGCCAAAATTTTTGGGTGGGCCAAATCTGCTACCGACTTGTTCATGACCGACGTACGGTGGCGTAAAAGCCGCAACATTTAGCGATACTGTTTTATCTCCGATGTATTTAATCGCTGAAGCTGTTTTTTTGGCACCAGATCAGTAACAGTCAACTTCGTTTGTGTAGTTTCCAGTTACCCGTTTGACATATGCCTTCAGTGCATGCAGCAAGACCCCACAGCAAGTGCAATGGGAGACATTACGTAGACTGGCTTAGATCCACACACAGAAAATATTCCGTCCGATTCAGCTTCAGTTAGTTCCGATGGGTAAGGTGGTAGTGGAAATCATCATGGTCGGCTAAGCCCAAGTGAATAAACTGCACCACAAGAAATGCCAACCTGACTGTAG
>Ga0209780_1004469_pt1 | contig 10773 bp, 8 predicted proteins | sample WorMetexBAHAMAS2_FD_187384 | JGI IMG/M metagenome (GOLD analysis project Ga0209780, IMG submission 187384) | Marine gutless worms symbiont microbial communities from Max Planck institute for Marine Microbiology, Germany - Inanidrilus exumae... | ecosystem: Host-associated > Annelida > Digestive...
GGTCTTGGTCTTGGGTGGCATGGTCTGAGTGGTGATGGGTCCGATGTGTACCTCGGTGGCGTGGTCTGGGTCCTGGTTGGCGTGGTCTGGGTCCTGGGTGGTGTGGTCTGGGTGGTGATGGGTCCGATGTGTACCTCGGTGGCGTGGTCTGGGTCCTGGTTGGCGTGGTCTGGGTGGTAATGGGTCTGATGTGTACCTCGGTGGCGTGGTCTGGGTCCTGCGCCTTGAAGAACATGCAGTTGGTGATCATGGTGAGGAAGAGCAGCGCCACGCAGCACGAGATGCGCTGGACTCGCGTGAACGAGCTGCGAGTCGGCCGCGAAAACACCGACACCCAGAGATGGTCGTTCGTCATCTTCTTACGCACCGACTTGTTGAACAGCTGCTTGAACTGGGTCAGGTCGCCGGTGCCGGCTACAGGAAGCTTGAATTGGGTCAGGTCTCCGGTGCCGGCCACAGGAAGGATGCGCTCCACCATTCCATCGTCCTCCTCCACCGCCATCCAGCGGTCACAGATGAAAAAGAACCTGGCCACGTCACACAGTTGATAGCTGTTAGTTTTTCGTTTCAGTTTCAGCGCTTTGCAGCCCAGTCTGACTGTAAGTAAGTAAGTAAGTAAGTAAACAAAAAATTTTTAAAGTGGCCTAAATAACAACGTTACTGCAAGGACCACTGTAAAACGTGGACTGTGTTGCTTACTTGTGTCTTAAACCCGTTTCACACCGACGGAAACTGTCGAGTTTCGTCGAGTCGAAGGTGTGAATTAAGTCGCCAACAATCGCCGACATTCGAACTGCTAACTCGCACGTTAATCATATTTCACCGATTTTCTCGTGTTTATGATTAATCCGCATAAATGCACATTTTTTTCTGCAAATTTTTGCATTTCGCTAAAATCAGATAGCTCTGCATACTTTATATTGCATATTCTGCAAAAATTCAACGACAGGTTTGCTACTACAAAACAGGTAACTAAAATAATGTTTTTGCAGTGTTATTTTCGACAAGGAGGGCATTCGGCTTGCAGAAAAACTTTCACTTGTGTGAAGTTCTCTTCCGGAACAAGATGCGATCAGAGACGGCAGACTTCGCTCCCAGTACCGCCACCTGGCGAACTCGGCGAAACATATGCGTCGTCTTTGATTCTGGCCCATGCGCTCCATTATGCGAAAAATGACGTCATCCACAAAACCAGAAGTACAAAACATATTGACCAAGCCACGGCCACGGGTAATATTTCCAGAAAATTTGGTGAAATTTGGACGATTGGTTTTTGAGATATACGAGCGGACAGACAAACAGACGAACGAACAAACACAGACAGACAGACAAACAGAGTCACAGACACGCTGAACGCAATGCTTTTATACAGTTTCTGATTTTTTTCATACACTTACACTATTATTTCTCGGCTTTTGTATAGGCCTATGTTTGAATGCGTTTATGTGTATATATCTTATGCGTGCGGTTAACATGCTCTTAATAAAATGCAACTTACTTACTTACTTACTTACTAACTTATTGAGTACAGACGACAATATCTGAATGCAATACGGCATCTTGGTCTCCTACTTTTCGCCCGTCTGCAGGTCGGTGACTTGGATCTGGTCAAGGAACCAGCCCTTCAGCTTTCCACGCCCGGCGTTGTCGTGCCAGATACGCAGGAACGTCAGTGGACCGAGGCAGCTCTCCGTGCTCAGGATGAAGTTCATTATGCTGCCAGTCTTCAACTCCTGTTCACGGCGCAAAGTAAGTAAGTGTTTATTCACGACACAAAGACGTAGATTTGTACAGCGCGTAATAATTATTGTGAAACTCATCTCTAAAGCGCTCAGGATGGCACGTGGTAGCGAGGAATCACGCAGTTTTACCGGCCACCCACACGTTTAAACACGAATAGAATGAGCCATCCTGCTTTTACTCCCAGCCGCAGCACATCATCTCACCTTGGCTGGTCTACTCGTTTCCCGTCCCACAGACGGTAGGAGGCTAAGTTGGCCTAGGTGGCAGGTCACATGCCGAGGTGCCATGTGGTATGCCCGCCCAAAAACGGTCACCCATCCCAGTACCAGCCGACCGATAGCGCGGCGGCCGGGGATCGAACCCACGACCATTACAAATTTCAATTAGACGTAGACGGGTCATCGGCGCTGTTGCGATCCTCCCATCCGTAGTGAAATGCCAGCGCACAGGTTAAAGGTGGGACATGACAATTTTCGCCGATTGACGCCAAAAATCGATTACAATAGCTACGTCCAACGTCCCTCGAGCGATCTCAATAAAAGATCAGGCCCGCCAAAAACGTGCAATTATCCTGAAAATTTGGTGAAGTTCGGGGTCCAGTATTACATTATGAGATAACTGGTGCCCAATTTACGAAAAATGTTACGATAAATCCTAAGTTTAGCATAGGTTTTTCCTAAGTTTATCCACAGTCTATCCTACGTTATAACATTAAGATTTTCATAGATTATTACACGTAATTTACTAAAGCAATCTTAAGACTTACAAAGTTTTTCTTATATATATGCGGACAATTCTGTCAAGAAATGTTAAGTTATTTTTGCGAAACTGCATTTTTCTTATTAAGTCGATCTTAAGTTTTGCGTAAGTTCATCCCAAGTTTCTCTTAAGGTTTTCCTAAGTCACACTTTATCCTAAGTTTTTCCTAAGTTTGTTCTAAAAAGGTATTTTGTATATCGGGCCCTTGGTCTTCAAGGAGACCGTCAAAGAAGATGAAAGAAACTAGCACCGGCAGAACCTGCAGCCCTTCGCTATGCGATGCCGGGCGGGCTGAACAAGAAAACAAAACGGAAGCGCTCGAACCTTGCGTTTGCCGTCGAAGAGCCGTCGTACCCCGGTGTCAGCGTAGTCGCCAGACAGAATGAAGCTCGGCCTCGACGTCGTACCCGCCGACGTGCGTACTCCCGTGTAGACGGCCAGCTCATAGTAGTACGAGTCCGTTGGTACGTTGTCTTCCAGCGGACTGGCGCCCCACTGCATCCAACAACGAACCGGTCAGTTCTAACATAAACTATTCTCACGACAAAAAATCCACTCTGTGTTTCGACGTTGTCGTTTGGGCCGAATGCATGCAGGGCATCCTACTCCAAACCCGACCCAAATGCTTATCTTAGGCCTACACGGGCTTCCTGACGTCAATATACCACGTCTATTAACTTAACACTTACGTGTTTAACTTTTTATGCCCATCGCAAAATGTCGAGCGTAGGTAGGACGATCACTGACGTCTGTATGTATGTATGTCTGTCTGTCTGTTAGCATAATTAAACGAAAATCATTCTCCAGACTTGGCATTTATGAAAAAAACCAATTTCTATCATCGATTGTAATGCTTGTTATTTCCATTTTATCATGTTTGCTCTGCCTTCGTATTACATTTTCTTTTTACCATTTATTAGTTATCATCTTATTTTATAGTTAATCAACCTTTTCATGACACTGAATAGTCTATGATATGCCGATGTCATGTGCCGTTAACTCACTCTCTGACTCGGCAGCACATTATTATTTGAAAATTTTGAGAGCGCCTACTAATTTTTGGACTGAAAAAGCAAATCGATCACGTGGAATTTCCTCCAAAACAAATTTCAACTGCGGTAAAAGCAGACCCGAGTAAGAAACTGAAAATAATTAACGATATCGCCAGAGCCCGTTCACAACGACTGGGCTCGAAGCGTGCTGCTTCAAACTATTGTTTCTACAGCGGGGTTGCCAGGTCGACATGGCAAATTTCATTGAAATCGAAGAAACTTTTGGTGGACGGATGGAAAAAAGGAAAGAAGGATATTTGAGACCCACTTTATTAGGTCGACTCAGAAGAGTCGAGCAACCTAACAATCGCAACTCGCGGCAACCTAAATTTCCCGCGGAATAGCGTCTAAAACTAGCCCAAGTGGGCGGGAAAACCCGCGGAACTGGCAACCGGGTTCTGCAGGTAGACTATACGTACGCGGACGATGTCCTGTTTGTCCATGTGTCGAGCCCAGACGATGATAACGATGTAGATAGCGATCATGCCGGCGACCGTGCCGAACACCGGCATGCTCTCGAGGAACTTCTCGGCCGTAAAGACCGTGTTGAAGTCGATCGTGTTGGGCGGGACGTACATGTCGCCGCCGAACGACGTCAGGTGAGTACAGAGACACTGTGTCCTCGCGTAGGTCGTCAGTGGCCCCACCTGCCGACCGTGACACGCACCGTGATACAGTAAGTAAGTAAGTAAATAAATAAATAAATAGATAAATAAATAAGTAAGTAACTGTACTTGTATAGCGCATAAAATCGTAGTCACAATGCGCAGTAATTTCTTTAAAAATTCCTAAATAAATGTGTTTTCAGATGTCGCCTGAACTGTCCATAGCTGGTCATCGGTCGCAGGTTAGTAGGTAAACTGTTCCACAGGTGTGGTCCTGCAGCTGCAAAGCTTCTGTCGCCATAACTGCTGCGTGTCCGTGGAACAGCGAGTGTCCTGTTGGAAGATGAGCGGAGAGAACGATGACCATGCTCACAGACGAGTCGAATGTCGGCAGTGAGGTACGTCGACGCTTTTGATGCCAGTAACTATAGTGCACCGCAGCACATACTCTCAATGCTTTTCCAAGGGACGGACAACCCTCCAAAATTGCCTCTTCCTGTGGGGGATCTCCAGCCGATCAAATTCATGGTTCAGTGGTCCCACCCGAGTCAGCCCCAAACGGCATCTCCATCGGTCCTGTCGTTTCTGCAAGGCTCACCCTTGTGTCTAACAGACAGACAGACAGACAGACAGACAAACAGACCACGCTACTTGCGACAGCTGTAGCAATAGATCGCATCTATACAATGCATGTGATGCGACTTAAGAACTACACCTTAGCTTCACAAATCCTCCCGACCCTAGCCTGCCTGCTTTCCTCACCTAGATACATGTACATAGATGATGATGATGATACTTCATTTCACGTCGTAGCATGTCGTATTCTATCGCGGGACAAAATTGCCTGTCCCGAATGACCTCCAGTTGAACATACATGTTCGGCTTCAGCTTCCTACTCATTACTGGCCCGCCTACACACATAGTGTAGGGGCAGACTAGCAACCGGGCGTCTGTCATCGTCGTCTGTCGTGGTCTGTAACTATGCCGCCGGGCGGGCGCGCCGACCGCCGGGCGTGTGGGCGGTCGGCCGCCGCCGGGCCGGGCGCGTCGGCAGTCAAGCGGCCGACGCTGTACAGCGGGCCAGTATCAGTTTGTCCCGTTAGAGCGATACGACTTGTTTTTTATTAAATAGACTAAAATTCGCGGAGTTGTATGGTTTTGAAGAGAGCAGACACACGGTGTATATATACCATGCATCCGGCGGTGTCCCACGAGTCGGTCGAATCGTTCCAGAAACGACATGCGGCGGTCGTGAAGTACATTCCGTACGTGTAGTTGCTGGCCGAGTCACTCGACTCGACGTGAATACGAGCCGCTGACCACGACAAGCGACATCATCCGCATCATCATTATCAACAGCAGCAACTGTACAGGGTGGGCCAAACAACTGCTCACTCATCTCTGTCACTCTGATGGTGTTAATAACAATAAATATGTGATAAAAACAGTTGGTTTTTGCAGGTATTTTAAGACAGTCATGAACAACAGTACGTAATCAAGTTGTTTTAACCGTTATAATGTTAAATATTCTATGGTACAGTAGCGGAAACCGAGATGACTCATTAACGTCTGCTGCAATGTGTAAAATGACTTCGCTTTTAAAATCATGACTGGTAAGCTATTTGGAAGGATACTAAGGTTCACTCCTACGTAGACTGTTTTTCTTCAACATTTTCTCAGCACTCCATTCATTTTCTGGTCTCAAGTTTTAAATTAGAATCTTATTATCTTTACTGAGTGCGCCAGTGTCTCTCCTTGACATCAACTATGACGCCGTGCATAAAATATTTAACCGATAGAATATTTAATAACGATCTACAATATTATAATGCTTGTGCAATACAATGTGCCACACTCAAATCTGACAAAACAAACTTTATTGGCTCACACTATAACATATTTTGTTGAGAAACGGTAAGTGTGCAGTTTTTTGGCTCACTCTCTAGTTAACGCCGCCGTGGGTTGGCTGAGTAAGTTCTGATCCGTGTTTGTTTGTTTGTCTGTTATTAGAATAACTCAAAACATTAGGGTCGATTTTCATGGTAGACTATGGAACAACGTAAAGCAGATTTAATTTTGGAAGCGATCCAGAACATATTTGGGATATTATTTTATCGTATTCATGCGATTTGTGCTAAACGTGAAAGTGAGCATGGGTACACCAGTAACGGCGTAGTGCGGGAAAATGTAAGTCAATGTACACGCTGCTTGTTGGTAACGACACTGTGCCGATTTCAACGTGTCGTAGCTGAAGCGTACACTCCACTGAGCGCATTCTAGCTTGATTTGTTATCACGCACTGATCTACACCGACTAAAAGAAGCAAGAAGAAGGATGAAAATAAGTAAGTAAGGCACTGCGGACCTTTGAGGCGGATGCCGATGCGGTACGTGCCGTTGATGCTGGTGTAGTTCTGCGGCGGCGCGAACACATATCTCTTGGGATCGGCTTCGTCGAGGGCCGGGTCGGGTACGACGCCGACCCAGTCGTAGTAGGTCTCGTTCGGGAAGCCGTCGTACTTGAGGTAGACGTAGTAGATGTCGACCGGGTTGGCCAGGTGGATGGTGGCGAACAGCGCCGTGCCGTTGTCCGGTATCTCGATGCGATGGTAGTTGTACGAGTCACCGCTGGCGTTCGACAGGAACGTGAAGTTACTCAGTTCCGGCTCCTCGCTAGCGCCTGCATGAGTCGCGCCAACATCGGCCATCGTCAAACCGACTACGGGCGTCCGCACACGTAAAATAAGGTGTCGCCCTAACGGGACGTAACCCTACTGGCCCGCCATGCAATGTCGGCCGACCGACCGCCCACGCGTCCAACCGCCCACGCGCCCAGCCGGCCGCCTGCCGGCAGCGTTACAGACGACAGACGACGACAGACACCAACGATTTACTAGTCTGGGCCCACCTACACTATGTGTAGGCGGGCCAGTAACTAGATGGCTGTATTGTGTAAAATGCCAACAATACAGTGTTCGGCTCGAAGTGCTCGGCTATCTGTGCACAAGCTGCTTACTTTACGTGACTCAATAGTCGATGGTGATTGGCTGCCTGCGACTGAGTGATGTCAGCGTTATCTGTCGTGTTGTCAACTCGCATCCGACGTGTCCGAAAATTTGGGAGTACGTTCCGTGTACGGACTGTACAGGCCAGGGAATGACTTTGAATTGATTCCAACGGTAAAAATGGAAACTAGAAATCCTGTAGACGATTATTTTGGTAGTGAATTTCCGGCGATCTGTAATCACTTTGGAGTTATGGCGGCCTGAAGTCGCAAGACGACATTTTTCGATATTTTTTTGCGTTTTTGTTTAAAAAAAACGACCCCTTAAGGTAAAATATTCAAAATTCTGTCCCGAAAGTTTTTCATCGCGACACCGATCGACATGTGTTCATATTTCGTGTAATTTGGCTGGTGGGAAATCGGTGAAATCGTGCGTTGCTTACCTGACAAAAAAATTTCGCCTGGCTCTCCAGCTGTCGCTACTTCGCGGATCGCGCCCAAAATGTATCAGGGCCAGCTGCCAAAAATTTACTCAAAGTGCTTCAATATTCGGCTTAAGACTATCTTGTAGCCGAATAATAAAATAAAATAAATTCTGCAGCAGGTAAATAGGTACTGGGGGTTGTTTCGTGTCCCCACGACTTAGGTTTACTTTCCCGCATGTCTAACTGTACTTCGAGCTGACACGATACTGAAAATAATCCGCTTACTTTGCCCCCGCAGTAGCTGCTAGCTGAAAGCGCAGTTAGACATGGCGGAAGGTAAACCTAAATAGTGGGGGCACCAACACCCCGCAAGATGTTGTGCACGATAGTGACAGACTTGAATAGAATTCTGAATAATGTCGTAACGTGCCGCGTAAATGAGACGAACTACTGTCTTCGGACATACGCAGGTTCGTGTGAACAGTAAGCGGCACAACAGGTGTTATCTTGTCTAGGCTACAGTTAAACGTTCGAAAACAGCACTTCTGCCTGTCAGTGGAAGCCGTTAAACTCAGACTTCGAGAAAACGTGTGCAGCAACTCAGGAAAATGTAATAGTCATGTTGTTTGAATTTCGAAAAAAACGTAAAATAGGCCTATTTTACGTTTTTTTTGCGTATTTTTCAGATTAAAAAACAAAAAAGTCATGTTTTTAAATCTGAAAAATACGTAAAATACGTAAAATTAGTAAAAACTCTCGAACATTGGTTAAACTACGCTGTGAGAAGTGGGCCTACCGTCCATCCAGAGTTCGAACGGCTCGTCGGTATGTGAGACGGAGATGGAAGATCCGCCAGCGCCGTTGAGACTGAGGGTCATCACGTTGCCGCTGACCGAGCCACCAGTGCCATTCGAGTAGGTGTACGCATTCGGCGCTTTCACCATCTGAAACATGCAAAAGGGTAAAGGCTTCCCATACTCGTTACCGAGCGTTGGGCCCGGAGCTGATCCAGGTGTACAGGCAGTCAGCCCGCAGGTGACTTAAGTCATTCACCAGGCGGTAGGCTGCCATTACTTTCCGCCAGGCCTGCGGTTACCTTCCCAGCCGCAAAGCATCACCGCCCTTTGGCCGGTACTCATTTTACCGTCCCACAGAGGGTAGAAGGCTGAGTCGCCCTGGGTCTGAAACATGGCAAGCAGACAAATGACTCGGATATCCAATCTAAAGCTAATGACAGACGGACCGGTATTTCCTTTCCGATAATTGGAAGTCGGTATAGCAGAAAAGCGGTGCCGCACACGCCACTGATTTCAGGTACCGGTTCAATGTAACAGCATCGACAACTGCAAAATCGACAGTATTTACAACGGCCATTTTCATTCATAGCTCCCTATTCCCTTGGCATTTTCCTCTTTTTCGCCTTATAGTGTGCACATTTATAAACTACAGCTACTTACTTATTTATTTAACTAACGAGCGCGGACGTAAACAAACACCGGGGACTAATCAAAACTCACGTTTCGGACCAGTAACCGACATCAAAACAGAACAGATACTGTCTGTTATCGGCAACAGTAATAAATAAGCCTAGATCCGCACACACTACAGCCATGAATCGGAAATGTCAATCATCGAGTTACAGCGTCGCACAGAAATTGGCTAAAATCAACCGCAATTATGCTAATGAGCTGTTTAAATGATTACGGCAGTGATGTCATACCATGAAGCCGCCGCCAGTGCCGACTCCCGACAAAGCTTCAGCAGGCAATGAATATTCATCCATGTTCAGTCCAGATCCTACAAGACACGACGGCCGACAAATAGGTTCAACTTATTATTGCCATTCTATAGTTACTTGTGCGAACACGATGATGTTCTGAATCTACTGGCTTGGCGTCTGAAGACGGCCATAAAATCCTTCAACCAGAAAAACTGTCCTCGATCGAGGATCGAGGTCAGACCGACCGCGTTATTGCGTTACCGGGCCCATACGCGCTGGACATTGACCGTTGACCTTGACCTATGACCTTGACTTTTCATCCCAGGCGAGATATCGTCATTAACCACACACAGAAAAACTCAAGTTGAAAGGTCAGTCGGTTCAAAAGATAAAATACAAAAAAACGGTCGGACAGACGGACGGAATGACGGACGGACGCTAGCGATTGCTTTAGCTTCCCGGCTAACGCGGTAGGTAATAATCTTTAATGACACTGTTGTAACAGTTACCGGCCGGTTACATACAAAACACACACAAAATGCTAATACCATAATAAAAACTTGTTAGTTTATCACTGCAGACTGTCAGGTGAGTATCAGAGGTACTAAATAAGTAAGTAAGTTAGTTGCTATAGTTAATAGTGATGTCGGAGAGCCGGCGCAAAGCAGCAACGCCCTTTCAACCTGGAGTCCGGTTATATGTCAACAAAGCACGAGGCCAGATAATGATTTTACCGCGTGACGCATATGCAACGGAAATACATAGCGCGGTATATCCTGTCCTGTCACCGCGTGTGTCTGTCTGTCCGTCTGTCACAAGCCGCTGTTCTATCAATCGAGCTGGTTATCGGCGCAGAGGCTGCCTTCGACGTATCCTATAAGATAAGTCGGGTGCCTCTAAAAAACGGTACGTACGATGGGTACAATGGTACGTACTTCCCTCGGGAACCTTGTCTCAAACTCCGAACGTGGCCGATTGTTTCAGTTTTTTTCGCCACGGCACGTCGACTTAGTTCGACTTATTAACCAACCACCCAGGTCGACTCAGCCTTCTATCCTCCGTGGGACGGTAAAATGAGTACGAGCCAAAGGGCGGTGATGTTCTGCGGCTGGGGAGTAAAGGCAGGCATGGTGTAATTTGCAGGTAAAACTGTGTGATGCATGTCTGAGAGCATTTGAGGCGCTTTGCGTAAAAATGCGCTATACAAATCGACGTATACTTTACTAAACTTTACATCGACCGTCGCACGTTTATCACACCGAGCGTCCACCATTGTTTACACCACGTCGACCTTGGCACAGAGCGTCGCGCGGTTCGTCTGCGATGCTGAGACTTGTCACTGACCGCGCTCAGTGCTGTGACCAAGTTCGTCCAGTACTTCTACGCTTGACGGAATGTGAAAAACCTGTGCTGCTAATTCTCCAAAAATTCTTTCCCGGACATTTGGCGCGATCGGAGTCAAGCGG
>Ga0209780_1004470_pt1 | contig 10772 bp, 7 predicted proteins | sample WorMetexBAHAMAS2_FD_187384 | JGI IMG/M metagenome (GOLD analysis project Ga0209780, IMG submission 187384) | Marine gutless worms symbiont microbial communities from Max Planck institute for Marine Microbiology, Germany - Inanidrilus exumae... | ecosystem: Host-associated > Annelida > Digestive...
CCTGCCCTGGTATTGATATTGCTTTAGAGGAAGGGTTCGATCAGGCGGGAAAGGCAGGTTTTGGTGTGCTGCATGCAAGTCAGTTAGTCAGACATGCAGCACGTCTACTTTATTTATTTATTTATTATTACGCTAGATGGCAGCCAGACATACAGTTATACAAACAGTAATATACACACGACACAGCTATACAAAAATTAAAAACATAAAACAACACAGAAATAATATGACTCAAATCACAAGTCCAAAGATATGATAAATGAATTCCAAATCAGTTCTTCGAGTTGTTTGACAGTTTCGGCGAGAGCACATTGTACAAACTACCAACAGCAACAAAGTCCTAGCTGATGCATGCGACGAGACAATGACTGTAGAACAACAGAATCAGAGCAATGCAACTTTTTCCAAGGCATAGACGGTCGCTTGAATCACCATTATAATTATGACAATACGACCATTTAGGCAGATAAATGCACTTATTATGTGCACGATGCAGTATGACGCAGTGTTTGGTGCTGTATGCTATAAGCTACACGGCGGGGAGGGGGTCACGTTCGGAGAACCGCGTGCATCAATGAGCCGTCCGGAAAGTTTTTAGGCCTCGATTACTGGCAGACGATCGCGGCCCGCAAGCTCGGTAATTATCGTCTGCCGAGATTGCGGTGACAAAATACAGCTAGCGCGCGCCCGTCGTCGTGCAGGGCGCGGGTCGGTCGCTCCGCCCTTTCTGTCACCCATTGTTACCGGCCGAACCAATGACGACTCGCTGACCCACCCCTGAACTCTGCCCCTCGCCGCCGCTGGCGCCCCGCGAGCGACCCAGCCACTTATCGCCGATTAAAGTCGGAGTCAGTTAGACTTCGTCGTGTGTGGTGACAGCAGGCTGTACGTCCAAAAACGTCGTTGACGACGATCGACAGACCAGTATACGGTTGCGAACAGTCATCGGTAGATCCTTAGAGTTGTTGGAGTAGAGCTGTAGGGGTGTGTACGCCTGGTCGAAGGCCTGCAAGAATATCATCAGAGCACGATGAAGCATACCGCCGCGGACAGGAAAGTGAACTCGTTCAGCATCGACTCCATCATTGCCAGCAGTAGATCGACGATGGAGACACGCCGCTGTAGTCCGGCACCGAGGTTCGATGCTCGTCGACCCGCGCAGCTACCGCTCCACTCGAGATCGATTCCGACCGACGTTCGATTATCCGACCCATCTCTACCGGCGAGGACGGCAGCGGTCTACGACGAACGTGAAGTGATGAGACAGCGCTCGTTTTTCGACTACGGTCGATACTCCAACTACGACCACGCCGTGGCGCAGTTTGCTGCGGCTGCTGCTGCCATGGCAACGATGACGTCATGTACAGGAGCTGTGGACACATCGGCACGCGCTGCTTCGGATCCTCTCAGTTACACCTACTGGATGCACGCTAACAGACAGCATGCGTCGCCGTCTCTCTTCCTTCCAGGTATAAACTGTTCACAGTCAGTAGTTTATTAGAAAGTATTTTACGTAGTCAAAGAGCTGTTCATGATTGGAATAAGTTACCAGCGATTTAAGGTCGTCAATAGCTGCTCGGTTATCACTTTCAAAAACAGGTTAGATTGTTACATCATGAAAAATGGGGATTCTAACAAACTCAGCTTTTCCCTCGTTTCCTAGTTCATGTCTTTTTGTTCATTCTGTTGTTTTTAATGTCGCATCATATTCTGAATGTTCATGCGTCATCTGCATCCTATGGTTCATATATTGCATTAAAATTAAGTAAATCATTACCATGGTGTTTTCATGGCATTCATCATCTAAATATTTCTAAAAATTGTCAAGTTTCAAGTAAAACTGATTAATTTTGATGGTATGAGTGAAAGTTGTATTAAATTTTTGATTTCTTAAGGTAGTACAGCAACACAAATAAGGCGAGACCGAGACCATGCATTTGTTACATACATAGTTTCATTGAGAATCTGTCAGTGAAAGAATTTTTAAAATCGGTCCATATTTGCCAAAGTTATGATAAAAAGTCAAGTGTATTGTTTTTTGAGACACACTTTTTTATATTACCTGAGGTAATATTGGAGAAGGGGAATCCCCTCAATATTTAGGCTTTGTTGTCTTTTGCATAGTTCGAATACACAGTAAGAATCCATGGTCTTAATAATAATGCATAAACACTTCTGGCGGTCGGGTTCCCGGACCTTGTGGGAAAACTTGCATGTTATTATTATAAAAATCTTCACAGATGAAAACGGTTTGTAAGGACGACAGTGACTACATCACATAACTAAAACAGCACAAATCAATATTGCTATTGAAAGGGGATCATAAATAATTAGGCCTAGGCTACATTTGGAATCTCCGACCACAGTTTGCCTGTTCACTGTAGAACTTTTGTATGGCTACGATGACGATCAACTGATGAAGGGTTCTTTGCAGGTGAGCATATCCGGTGTTAGAGCCTTTTTCGGATAAGTCCCGTCGAAAACGGGCCCCAAAATGGAGGTTTTGAGGGGAAAAGAGGACCCAAAGTTTATATTTTGGTTTTTGCGACCCAGAAAAGGCAAATTTTTGGGCGAAACCGCGCGTTATGACGTATTTTGCATTAAAATCGGTGCGGGCGTCTTGTCCGTGGCCGATTGGAACAACCAAAAAATAGAAAAATAGCTGAGTAAACAAATGGTTGCGCGAAGTCAGCATGCGCAGAAATGAAATCCCTTATCCGATTTGCATAAAATTTTGCAAATAATTGGTACCTGTAGGCCTATTTCCGACAGAATTATGCAAATTTTAGTGTCGATCGGTTAAAGGTTTGGGGCTGACGGGGAGGGGTCAGATTTTGTGTAAACATAATCCTATTGTAGTTTATTTTTGCTGTAGGGGCATATTTGAAGAGGTATGGAATTTGAAAGGTTTTCAGCTGCAAAGTGATATCCAGGTCACTTAAGTTTAAGGTCACTCGTAATTGGTGCTATTTGATAGACCACATACGATTTAGTCTTTTATTATAACTATTATTTTGTATCGTTTCCGAGATATTATCAGTTTTATTTAACAGTATAAATTGCAACTCGATGGTCGCTTTCCGATTTGCATGTAAACATATCGTAGCTGATACGTTATATTTATTCCGATATTTTAAAGCTTTCAAACAGCTGAAATAACTGACTTGACTTGACTTGACTTGTCAAAGTCACTAAAGGTCATTGATGATTGTGTTGTTTGATAGGCCACATACGATTTCCTATTCGCCTTCCATTCTAACTCTATCCGTCGTACCTCGTGTATCGTTTCGGAGATATTGTCACTTATTTTCCAAAATTTAAAGAGATCACGTGACCCTGTGCGCATCCCTGTCGCGGGTAGTCGCTAATACTCGCCACGATAAATCGGAATATACCATATTGAAATGTAGCTTCGCCCGTTTCAAAGATGTGGCAGGGTATCAAAATTAAGAAAAGGTCACACGACGTCGACCACGCCCCTTTCAGGGGTGGTTTGTCATCGGTGGGCTAAGACTTGCTATAAACAACGTAATGTGCCAGATTTAAAGTCTCTATCCATCGGTTGCAAAAATATGAAAAATGTTTCTACAAAATGTAGAAATGGGGGTGGTGGTTTGGTTTGGGTAGTTAGGATCACTAACAGTCATTGGAAATGACACCATTCGATAGAGCGTATAATTATGAGTTCCCATTAGCCATCCATTGTTATTACTGGCCCGCCTAATGTGCCAGTATTGTTTTGCTCGCTGGCGTCTGTCGTCTGTCGTCGTCTGTAACACTGCCGGTGGGCGGGCGGGCCGGTCATCGGGCGCGTGAGCGGTCGGCCGCCGCCAGGCCGGGCGCGTGGGTGGTCGGGTGGCCGACACTGCACGGCGGACCAGTACGGTTGTCCCGTGGGCGACACCTTGTTATGTCACAGTCACTGGTTGCACCGTTTCTGAGATGTAGCGAGATATTGGTCGAAAAATGCCCGCTGATTTTAACCTACCCACTTGCATTTGGCGTCCCCGATGGGGATGGCCGCATCGGAATAATAATTTCCCCAAAATGACGTCACAAATCCAGACTCCCTTGGCTCTCGTATGGCGTTGTTTGTTTGATGTATGATAGAACAGCGACTGACGGACAGACAGATGGCATGGACAGCACAGGGCCATAGCATATATACCATATACCGAGCTACTAGGTTTTTGTTTTCGTTTCCTTATTTTTTTGTTTCTGTGCCGAGCGCTAGATTAAACTGACCACCTCGTCAGCTTTTGAGCGCATGTAAATCTACCGCACCGTGTCGTATTGTATGGTATCGTAGCATAGTGTCGCACGGTAAAAATCGATCAGCAATTACGGGTGTTACGGGCAAGAGTACAATGGCTTTTTTAATTCACCGTGTCCAAAGACCAGATTTTCTGCGACACCTTATATATACATAAAGACAAACATAAAAAATTATTACCAGGTACTGCAGTACTCCAGCCGACACTCCGTTATCGGCGTGGGTAATAAAAACGTAGCTTTAACCCACTTTAGCCTAGCTTCACTAAATAGCTAGGCCTACACTAATTCGGGGATTCGACACCAGACTGGCTAACCAACCGTTTTACCCGCTATGGCCCTGTGACTGTCTGTCAGTCACAAGCCAGTATTGTATCAAAACGCTTGAACGGATCGAGCTCATTTTCGGCGCAGATGCTACTCTCGGCTTAGCCTAGATTGTGTCGTACTTCAAGTATCTCCAAGATAAGGGAACTTCCCTCTGGAACTTTGTTCCAAACTCTGGACTTGGAAAAATTTTGCAACTGCACATCAACCGTCGTAAAGTGTTGTCACTTGTCATCTTAAGTGTACGCTCAGTATGATAAACTGACGACGGTCGTCGGTCACCAGTTTATCACACCGAGTGTCCACCTGTGTGTACAACACGATTGGCTTGACGCAAGCGTCGCGCGGGTCTGTCTGCGGTAGCCCAGAATTGTCAGTTTTGACTTTCGGACACTCTGGCGCTCAAGGTTGAGCGCCAGAGTGTCCGAAAGTCAAACACTAAAATGGACGGTTAGCCAGCCTGGCATCGAATCCCTTAGTCACTGTCCCCATTTTGGCAAACATTAGTGAATTGTTATTACAGTCGCAGTTAAACAGATGTAAGCTGAAATGTACAGTTGCTGGCGTTGTGTGTCGGTGAAAATGTACAGAGTTGCCGCTGTATTCGCTGCGTAAGCCGAAGCGCGTCCGCACGGCGTTCTCACCGGCTCAGCTGCTGCATCTGGAGCGGGCGTTTGAGCAGAATCGCTATGTCGTCGGTCAAGAACGCCGTCAGCTGGCCGCCAGCCTCAACCTGTCCGAGACACAGGTAACTGTGCGCCTCGTTGCACGACACGGCTGATTTATCAACAGTAGGTCGTGTAAGTCAACAAAGACTACCCCGCATCCACTTTACTCCATCATTCGCTAACCTCGGGCGATAAAGGTATTGATCATCTTTATTTTATTCACCAGGAAAAGTCCGGTAGCAACAAAGTGAAAAAGAGAAGAAAAGGGGAAAATGTAACACACTTAAATAAGTAGAAAATAGAAATACATATACAAATAAGAATCACGAACGACGATATTTGCGTGACTTGTATATAAAATATACGAGCGTTATGATGTTCGATGATCTGCTCTCGAGTACTGTGACATTGCGTGTTTTTCATGACCGCGCATGCGTCAGTTGTCGATTTTGCGTCGCCACGGTCAGCTGTCTCAGCACTTGCTGATATCTTGTCCACTTTGCTGCAAATAAAAAGGCGAAATTTTTGACAATGAAGTTAATTCTAATAAAATAATATAACTAAAATAATATGTAGAATAAATACAATAAGATAAAATAATAAGATAACGTAATAATTAAGTAATAATACTTATGTAATATAGTCAAATAATAATAGTAATAAATTATTTATTAGTAATTAGTGATTAGTGCCATTTCTTTCTGGCGGACTTGTAGTCCAAGTCGGTTGGTTTGGTCTGAGGGTTGGCGGCCACTTCGGCGTTGAGTCTGCATTCATCAAATGAACCGGGTGAACTTTCACAGTGGCTTTGCCATGATGACAGCACCATAAGTATCATCTCGGTTATTATTATTCGTAATTAAATTCTTACCACTATTAACCGGTCTTAATTGCCTACAATAAAGGCAACTTGTGGCACTGTAATTAAGTTTTTTTATTTTTTGAATCAACCGACCTTTGAACTTGATTTTTTGGTGTGTGAGTCATGACCATAGCTCGCCTGGGATTGAAGGACGAGGTCAAAGGTCAATGCGGTCGGTCTGACCTCGATCATTGATGGAGGGCAGTTTTCCTGGTCTTGTCAAGTACACACAACAACATACCTAACACACATTTCAGGTTTTGCGGACAGACGGACGAATGATGCCGATTGCATTAACGTTAACGCGGTCTGTAGGAGGCCTAACTGTAGAGTAGATTTCTATATAGCGCGCGCGGGCCCCTTAGACGTTGGGTTCAGTTTGGCTATAAAGTCCGTCATGGTATATATAGCAGGCGGTATATGGCATGCATGGGTTTGGACAGGTTAAAGTGTGGTTTCAAAACCGACGCACGAAGAACAGACGAACAGTCGACGAGGAGAGATCATTGCAGGTGGAACCTGGTCACACTGTGTCCGAGTCTTCAGACGACAGCTGCGGCGATACGGAGTTGCAGGATACCAGCTGCTCAGCATCAGCAGCAGCAACAGCAACAACGAGAATCTCGTCTGACGCCGCGAGACTTGGACGAGATGTCGACTTCAAACATCACGTCGCTGCGGACATGACGTCACGCGATGACGACGACGAGGATGATGTTTACGTTGGCAACCATGGCAACAGGGCTGCTGCTGCTGGCGTCAGTGGATGGACTGACTTGTGTCGCAGTCAGACGCTACGGCACGGCTTGTCGCCGATATCTACTTGCCAGGCCGATGCTGTAACTATCGGACAGTCTTAGGTCTTAGCATCTGTTATTGAACCTATATTTATGAATATAAGTTACACTGACAGTCCGTTGTATCAGATACTCGACTACTGAGGCGAATTACACAGTATTTTGCAGCCAATGAGAAGGATAATACAACATACATGTACACTACGCGTATACGTAGTCAGACTCAGTCTTATTGAAACAGCATATTAGTTAAGACAAATTTGATGATGATGATGATGATGATGATGATGACAGCAACAGCAACAACGACACTAACAAGTGGTCAAAGAATTTTGAGGAAAGGCCGCATCGCAGGGGTGGCAGATTTTTTCACAGTAGAACACTATCGTGAGTCGTGACACTGACGGCAGCATTGTAGTCCGTTGCGGCAGTGGCGCTGTGATGCCGTTATTGATTTTTTTGCAGCGTACAACACAACAGTGACTCACACAATGCCGGACAACCCCCAGAAATTGCCATGTCCCTTTAGGGATCTGGACCCCATCTAATATATGGTTCCTTTGGCACACCTGCGTAAGAGTTTACCCTCCAATCGGTATCTCGATCACTTCAGCCGTTTTTGTAGGGATCATAAACGTTACCAACAGACACACAAACACAGACCACGCTACTGCGTCTGTAGCAATAGGCCGCATTTAGCTATTGTTGCGATGCGGCCTGATAATAATTTATTATTACTTTTTATTTTAAAACTTTTTTTCATAGATGAATTAATTGTTTTGTCTGATGCATTGCAAAATGTATATTTTTGAGTGCATGCTTAGGCGTCGGAACGTATCTCCTTGGGGCGGCTAAAGTCGTCCCACTTTTAAAAGAGGGACGGCTTGCGTCTTAATTTTGCCGTTTGAGCCGTCCCACATTTTTCAAAAGTTTGATTTATTTACTGTGAAACATGCACTTCAGAATACTCAAAATGATTGTCACCAGTGGCTTTCTGACAGCTATAAACTGCACCAAATTCGTTTTCGGCTGGGCGCTCCGCCCCGAACCCCACTGGGGGAGCTTACAGCGCTCCCCAGACTCCCTAGCTGGTTTAAGGGGCCCTACTTCTAAGAGAGGGGAGAGAAAGGGGAGGAAAAGAATAAGAGCAGATGGGAGAAAATGGCGAAAAAGTGGAAAGGAGAAGGAAAATGAAAAAGGGGGTCCACCATTGAGCCGTCGCACTTTTCTGAATGTTACAACGCCTCTATGAGTGCATGCGACGAGTCATATACTGAATAGCAAAGTATTTTGCACATTACGATTAGAATTGTTTGCATTTTGTTGTCGTTGTTTTGGTCAAGTCAAAAATTATCATTGAAGCACCATTCGTGTTTAATTCTTGGCAGTTGGTTCTAACTATATTGTACTGAGCATGCAACTCGATAACCCAATAAATATGATAGCACAGTTCGCTAAAATGCAATTTTCTGGAGTTATGGATGGACAGATGCAAAATGAATTGCGCGTTAATAATTGCAGAGGCATGACGCCTTTTCTCTACAATAGCTGAGCTCATGTATGTTTAACTCGCGAAGTGCTCAACAGCATTGCGAGTTGCGAGAAAATTCTTGAAGGGACAAGCGCAAGCCACCGGTTCCCGAGTCTGAACAATATAGACTTTACAGTTGTCTGTTTTCTCATCTAACTGAATCAGTGGCTGTTCTGCATTTTCTGTCCGGGCGTTTCAACTTCCACGTCGAAATCAGAGTCGTCATGTTCCGACTCGGATTATACCTACAGCTCACGATTGACCATGGTCCCATTCGCGGTGGGCGCGCATGAGCACGCACTACCACGGCCTCGCGGTACAAGCACTGTAGAATTATGACAGAAAATTAAGTGATATACGTGCCACAAGATAGCTTCTTTGACATTCAGATTTTACAAAATTCCATTTCGTCCAAGTGCCCGCCCCAGACCCCGCTAGGGGAGCTTACGACGCTCCTCCATTTAGACGGGGAGGTATACGCCCTTCCCAATACCCACCTTCCTCGACCCCTTCGGCGTCTAGCTGGCGATGCCTTTGGCATACCGAGCATGCCCATACCTCTTTCTGTAGGAAGGTTACACTGCGATGGACGTTGCTGGGCTGATGAACTCGAGATTCATGTATGAACCGTTGTTCTGTTGCATCTTATTATGGACATCTTAATTGATACGTGCGTCATTGTTAATGACTGTTCACTTTCTTATTGGAAGTTGGAACGCGCGCCAGATAACAAAACCACGGTTAGTTCTGACGATCTCTGCTTCAACGTCGGTCGTCGTAAATGTCCGAGAAATGTGAAGAGTTTCGGGTGTGCCAACGTAACACTTCGTCGCTTCGACCTGCGTTGTTTGTTCGTGACTTGTCGCGCGCTGACAGTCTCCACGGTCCGTCACTGTCGTTCAATGAGACTGGGACACTTTTCAGATACCGTCACAACAAGTCGAATACACCGACATTCTCGGCTCACCCTTTGGCGTTTCCATGTCCCGCGTTTTTCACGCCTGCAAATTCGTGCTGCATTTTTTGTCTCGTAATAATGTCCCGCATTTTTCAGCATTCCCCAACTTCAACTAGCAAATGCTTTTGGTCTCGCACTATTCAATAGGCCTACACCACTTGTTATGCAATTCTATAATAGTTGTCATATTACAGGTACTCTATACTATAGTCTAGACTGAAATGAATGGCGAATAGGGAGAGCGAGCAAGTATCACTGTGGAAGAAGAGGGGCAGCCAAATAGCATCAATAAAAAACTGATTGATTGACAAAAATTGATGCTATTTGGGGCAGCCAGTGATAGGTTTACAATAAAGCCGCCATTATGCTGACGCCGGCCTTGCTGACAAAACTTCCCAATCACGGCCGACTGTCTTTACTGTCTAAAATTTTAAAACGAAACTGATTTCACTTTTAAAAGCGGGATCACTCATTTCCAACGAAACTCTCTGTGCAACTGTTTCGGGGTCTTTAAAGTTCCAACTCACCTTAACTGTGTTGCTACAAGTACCTGGCAAAATTTAAAATAAAATATAATCGGCTGAACTTTTGGTCCTACCATCAAAATTAGTTTTACTTGAACTTTAACTAACGTAACAAAAATAACAACATTCAAATGAAAACGCTATAAAAATTCACAGTAACAATTTTAGGTTACCGGTATTGAAATAAAATTGACGTAAGTTTAAGAAACGCTTAATGCTAGCGCTATCTCGGCGATCTCAGTATCATCTCACTGTAGGCCCCTAAGTGCTGCAAAATGTTTACATTTCCTTGCCCTACAACATGGCGGCCAGAACATCTGGCAGTGTCGAAATGAGGTCACTGTTAACCTATCTATTGGCGTGCATGCCGCATTAAGGAGGGTGCTATTGTGCTGCAGCATCCAGGCACGCAGTTTTGGGGGCCCGCAATTGGTGTGAGTGGAAAACTTTTATGTGTTGTATATAACAAACTCGTAAAATCTAGGCTCTTGCAGCAGCTGAGCAGCAACAGAAATATATTCAAACTTATTCTAAAATTACTAAGGCTATACGCAGCCGATGCAAACTGGAAGCAGAAATCAAAAAACTCGAAATCCTGGTGGTAGGCTAATTTGGTAAAAGCCAGTACACAAAAGCCAGTCTGTATTTTGTATTCAATTTCAAACACAACAGCTGCGTACGCAAGCATGTCAAACTTTTCAGCCTACTCGCGGCAGGCATTAAACGTTATTAATAACAACAAGAACTCATCAGGAGATGAGATAGCGAACGTACTTGTTAACGACGATATCGCACACACGTAGGCCTACTTCAAAATACCGAAAAAAAGACAA
>Ga0209780_1004471_pt1 | contig 10771 bp, 5 predicted proteins | sample WorMetexBAHAMAS2_FD_187384 | JGI IMG/M metagenome (GOLD analysis project Ga0209780, IMG submission 187384) | Marine gutless worms symbiont microbial communities from Max Planck institute for Marine Microbiology, Germany - Inanidrilus exumae... | ecosystem: Host-associated > Annelida > Digestive...
AAATCTCATATTACTACTACGCAACGCTGAATTCGGCGGGAATGTCGTTAACGCACAGAAAAATATCACGTATTTACTTACTTACAGTTAGAAAACGAAAACAAGAAGCAGAACTGTCATTAATAGAAATTTTGTATGAGTTTCGAATATTGTTCACCGACCGGTAAATAAACCATAAATTTATATAATTATTTCCAGAATATCTAGAACATATTCTGGATCGTATTCCAAAATCTACTAAACCATTCTCTGGTCCACAATTTACCAATTCCCCAAATTATATGCACATTCACCCGTAACATTGAGTTACCCTGCTAACAAACAGACAGACAAACGGGGATGAATACATAACCCTCGCCAAAAGTAGCGGAGGCAATAATTAATGACCGCCAGTATGTGATCAAAGCTAGTGATCGGCTGTTGTTATTACACGCTGGCCGCGTCTTGCGTTAAGCGTAATGTAACGGTCTGGCGTCCGTCCCTCATTTTCTAACCTGAGGCCTAGCTAATAGGGCCCGCGGTGCACACTCAACGTGACTCGATCACTAGTGGGCAGCACATGACGCGGCCAGCGTACACGTCCGTCCGAATATTAAATTCTTACGAGGACGGACATACTTGTTAAATTACAACTTCCAATTCACGTTATTGGAGTTTTCCCAGTTTCGCTCTCACTTTCAGCCGGAAACAAAACTCGGTATACACAGTAGGCCTACTTTTAACGTCCAGCAACTGGTACGTCAAAATAATTAGTTATGAAGAGATTGGTGTTGAATTTGTGTTGTTTTGTGAAGTTTTTTCTATTCTCTGCTTCCTAGCTGTGATTATATAGTTGATTTGACCGGTGTCAGTACTGGAAGTGACTGTGTGGAAGTAGGAAGAGATGAATCCATTAAATCGGCTAAGCCCCGGTTCCTTTGAGGACTAATTGGCCGTTGGGCCAGAATTGGTCTCAACTTCTCCCTCTCAGGGGTCCCGAACTCAATTTCACATGCAAATGGGGCATTCTCAGTCGTGAGCACTGCTGCATCACCTACAGCCTGGCCCGCTTGCCAACCTTCTTCAATGTCCTCAGGACCCAATTCCGGAGTTCTAACACAGAACTGGAACAAAATGCAGTTAACAGAGTCTTAAAATGGCGATCACGAAGATGGTATCGTTCCATACTACATTAAGTAGCCAAAGATTTAGCTGATGAAATATAAAGCTAATTACTTTGAGAGAGATATAATAGTAGGCCTCATGTTTGTTCTGCTCAAAACCAAAAGTTGGAAAGGTAACCGGCGGTTAGGTTGGAATGTCCCTTTTTTATAGTGCAGACATGCGATTCTGCCTGCACTTGCGACAGTTTTTTCTCCCGCTAAAATAAGATAAAGATAATAGTAGCTTTGTTTTAAGATTAGTACTGGTAGAATTAAGTTAGACTAGATAGATCTACTTGATCGGGTACCCGATAGAAATTTTTTACTGCTGGTCGTGGCGTCGCGGCTTCGACAGCCAACGTTCGGGGTCTGTTTTACCACGGTTTTAGGTCAAACACGGTAGCCAAAGGTTCACCGAAGTGAGGCCTGCAGCTCTCCGACTACATGATCTATGATCTACCCAAGAGATGAAGACCCCAAGAGTTCGTACGGTTGCAATAAAAAATCATACCAAGGATGATATCATCAATCTATTGCTCAACTCTACTAAGAAAACTGATTTAGGCCTAGACGTCAACAACACGAGAATTCAACAGTTCAATGAACAATTTTCATAAACTATCTGCCAAACTGCCATTTTTAGCTTCCAGTTTAGCTTCCCACAACAGCATAACTTATAGACTGACTAAATTCGCCAGTATTAACTACTGCACACGCGGAAATTTTGGAACGACCTGATTGGTCGGCTATTACTGCGATATGATTGACTCACATCGATGCATCGGAAAGAAATGCGGCACGCTAATTGATCAGATTTGCTGCTATCCGAGTGGTGGATTTCGATCCGAATTTGACGCGAAATTTGACATAAGTAAAGTAAGTAAGTAAGTAAGTTTATTCAAACAGACTGGCAGCTTTGCAGCTGAATAGATAAATACTATGATAAAAGGAACAATATACACAATTAGATCTAGACAATGATAAAAGAATAGAACTCTAATAAAGACTGTGATGAAATTAAAAAGAAAAATGAGACATAGCTATAGACATAGCTAGTCTGAGCAGATTCTACTGGAAAATAATGTGGAAAAGATGTAATATTTCAGCATGATAAATGACCTGTATGTAAAATAAATATAATGTCGCTATCAGACTGATGTAGCTATAAAATATAAAGTCCACCGCAAATTTATATAGTCAAAGAAACTGCGTTGGCGATGGAAAGAATACGAGATTCCAAACAGGACTCTGAATGTAATCAGGGCCTCTCTACAGTTATATAGCCTATATAACTTGTCATGTTCTTTGACTATTATGTGCGAAGGTTTAGACGTAGGACTTCATGAGGGCGAACAGCAAAGAACATGCTTGATGATGGTGTAAGCGGGCTAGGCCTATAATCTAGACAACATGCACATGTTGCGTGACATTCGGTCCAGACGATACTTGGCAACGTGCGCAGACGTTCAACATATCGACAAACTATACAGTGGCCGTTGAAAAGTAATTAATTTCATTTATTAGTTGAAGTCCGCAGACGTGAGGCATCGCTGAATGTCGGTGACTAAAAAGCGAAACGAAGCTAGGTGAGGGTTGGGATTAGGTTGAAGTTTAGGGTTTGGGTCGCTCGTTTTCAACTCCTTTTCGCTTTTCAGTTACACTCGTGAATGTCAAACGCTGAAGTGAAAATAAACGAGAAACTATTCTGGCAGAAAGGAAAGGATTGACAAAAGAAGAAAATAGGTAAAGCGAATGAGAAAAAAGAGAGCAAAAGACGAGGAAATGGACAAGACAGAAAAAGGCGGGAAAGGGGATACCCCCGGCAAAAAGCAGGGCCCACTACAAGGGACGAAGTAAAAAACGTCTGTAAACATTGAATAAAGAACGTTACCTCTATTAGGCTATAAGGGGCATTTTCAGCCATTAGATACCTCTCTAGTCTCTAGTCCCAGTATCTCAGAAACAGAAAACTACAAGGACAGATTTTTGCTGTTGTTCATGTTTTCACTAATAGTTATTGATAACGAATGAACTGGTCGAAATATATCAGAAACATTGTGCAAGTTGATGAAAAGAACCGACTTCAATCCATCATTAAGAAGGCCATACGGTACGGTTATCTCCCCCGTTCCTTCTGCACTCTGGGCGAATTAAGTGAGGACTCAGATGACAAACTGTTCTTCTCAGCAAGGTACAACCCAAACCACGTTCTCCACCGCCTCCTCCCCCAACCTAAAAACACTCAGTATCACTTACGTCATCGCACACACGGTCTAATATTACCTACAGATGTCAGTGCTGCTAGCAAGAAAAACTTTCTCTATAGAATGTTATTTAGCGACATCTATTAACCAACCAATTTTATTGTTATGTTGTTCGTATACGTATAACCGTTATTAGTTCACACTACTTTTGTGTAGCCTTTTTTGTATCTACATTCGTCCCATGTTTTTTATCACATTATGTTGCATGTGCGTATGTCATGTGTTTAATAAAGAATTTACTTACTTACTTACTTAGTGAGATACATATGTAGTCTATAACATAAATAATTGTCACAAATCACTAACAGGAAGCTAATACATTCCTTTGTAAAACAAAAATATTTTCTAAACACGTTTCTCAAGTTTCGTTCACCATCACGCAATTAACAGCATACTGAAACACAATGTGATATATTACACATACTATATACATGTGCAATAATACATTACACATCTTACTAATCGTGTACTAATCAATCATACAACCAGTTTAACTAAATCCGCTCAAAATTGAGGTTAAATATAAAGATGTGTGAACCAAATAAGTGCATTCTGGGAACAAAAACCGACAATGACACCACAATTAACAAAGAAAAAAATTATTTAACCATTAGCACAAGGTAAATAATTACTAATGGCAGACGACAGTTTCTATATATGAAATAAATAACATCACATCATGCACAAGTCGCACACAAACCTGTGATTCTAGTGGGACTGCAAGTTAGTTAGTTGGGGTTTAACGTCCCTTTTCAGAACAAATATGGCTATATCAGAGATGAATGGTCAGGGGTAGAGAGCTATCCCCGTCCAGTAAAAAAGGCCAGCGATATATTAACCTCAACCCTGACTGCCTTTTTGTTCAGCAGCCACCCAAAAAGGGAAAGGGATCGAGACTCATTTAAATTATTATGCTAGCGCCTACAACAGGGGGAGAGAATCACACCGCAAAACTAAATCAAATACGACAAAAACAAGCATGCATCCTTAACTAAAAAATACAGGAATCATAATGAACATAATCAATGCAATATATGTTAACATCATTGTCAAAATCACAACCTAACACAAAGAAAAAAAACATAAAATCAACACACAAAAACCAAAGCCAGGCTTAGTTGCCTCCTATGACATCTGGCGTGGAAACGGAGTGAGACTATTCTGGTAGAATGGGAAGGGATGTAAAAGCAAGAAAATAGATTAAGAGAGTAAGAAAGGGAAAAGGGTAGGGTAAAAACCAGTCAACATTGAAATAAATGATGGAAGAGGCTGTTTTGGAATCAACGTAAGGACAAACACACCGAAGTTCACAAATATGATTATGACAAAATTGGGACAGAGCAAATATCTTGTAGGAGAAAAGGTGCAATACTCATTCTTCGAGTGTGACAGGCAAATTCTACGGCAATCAAACATCTCATTTTTTTCAGCCAGCAGGCCATAACCCGAACAAGCCATCGTGAGGAATAACAACGAACACAATCAATGCAACATATTTTAACATCATTATCAAAATCACAACCTAACACAAAGAAAAAACAGATAGGACAATATGTGCAAGACATAGATAATGGGTAATCAAACAAATAGTACACACAAAACAGCAAACAAACGAAAACAGACATGTTGGAATTATGCTTCTCATTGCTAGGGTTCCCACTCTCTTACTTAAAAATTCCAGGACTTTTCTAGGATACAGGATACCCCAAAATGTTTTCCTTAACTTTGTTGTATTCCAGCAATGTTCAAATATAAAGACAAACAGTAGTTATTTTCTCTGTACATAGAGTGTGACAGTACAATCCATCGCAGAATGGTCATCTCCAAATATTTCAAAACCCACTGTAACTTTGTTTCACTAAGCAAGAGCCAATACTCACGTTGGTTATTTTAAACTACAAGTAAATTCCACGCCTTTCTAGGACCAAACTCATTTTCCAAGACTTTCCAGTGATGGAAAGTTTAGGAAACATATTCCGCGCATTTCCATGAAGCATGGAAACCCTGCATTGCCAGCAAATGATCAACAACAAGTCACACAAAGTCATGTTTAACCAACATGGAGTAGGTATACAGGTAAACTGTACACAGCTGTATCAGTATCAGATGCAACAACATTGACAACAGCAGCCACCGTATCAATGACTGTACCAACTCTACAAGTTTGAGGCATTCAAACAACAGGAGAGCCGGCAGAAGGAGTTCAATATTCCCTTCAGGAGTCTGTTGAAGGATCAAGAAAAGATTAGGCCAGTGGATGATTTTCAACAGTCTGGATCAGTGCTTTGAGTTGCCCAGGTGCTCTGAAGATGACCGGAAGAACAACAACCAGTAAAAATGTATCATTTATCCCCAAATGTTTCTGAATAATTGACAGGGGAAACTGGCCGACCCAGGTTCACATGGAAAATGGCAATTAAACTGATGCATGCGTGTGTGTTGGTGAATATCATTAGTAGTGATGTGATGATTATCGACATCGAGATTGAAATAGCGATTTTTCAGGAAAATCGAACGAAATCGATATCGCGTTTTCTTTGAGCAAGTGTGACTCGATTCTGATACCATATCACCTTAGAGGGACAGAGGATCAGCACAGGAGGTCACAAAATGGGTTTTACACAACAGTGAGTCCGATCGCACCAAGTATGGAGGAGTTTATATCTCCGTGAATCCGATCACGCTAAGTGCAAAGGACTTTATATCTTCAACTACGAATATTGGGGCGAAAAAATCGAAATCGAATCCAGACGAAAAACCAATCGTCGCATCACTAGTGTCTGACAATGGGTAGAAGAGTGCCACTGCATTTCAAAAGGCAAATTAGAAATGGGACAGTCTATGGTTAAGCTGCATCAACTGGTAACTATCATAGGAAAGAGGCATCGTGTTTTTTACAGCACTTTCAAAAAAGCAGGCGGGGTTTATCCGCCAATCAATCAATAGCAACAGCTGTTGTTGTATTCGCTGCTAGCGATCACGCACCCAGGCGATGCAACGTGATTGGCTGAAACATGTTTGCCTGGTGAATATTTTTCAACATGCTGTCAGAAAGCCACCGGTGGCAATCATTTTGAGTATTCTGAAGTGCATGTTTCACAGTAAATCGATCAAAATTTTGCAAAAAGCGGGATGGTTCGAACAGCAAAATTAACATGCAAGCCGTCCCACTTTTAAAAGTGGGACGGGTCTAGCCGCCCCAAGGAGATACATTCCAACACCTATGTGTATGAGTGTCTAAAACTAAAATAAAACAATTTCGAAAAAAAAGCACTGCAGACAAATCGCTGAAGTGTAAGACAATGTTGACGAAACAGTGCGCTAGTTTTGCTTCAATTTTATTTCACATGTAAGAGTGGCTTACTGTTTTACATAGCACTCAACGCAAAATAGGTCGTTTACGTTTTCCTAGACAATCTGTTAGCTAGCACTGAAGAAACTAATCTTAACACACAAAAGCAAACATTCATTCTGAACACAAATCTAACACAACAGGCGGAAACTGACAAGGCCATATTCTAACAACTCCCGGTGCATGTGATGTATTGCAACTGACTAGTGTCATGAGAACACGATCAACTTGTAACCAAAAACTGATCTCAAAATCTCCACCATCACCACCACTACCTCCACCACTGGTCACAGCCACTTTCCAGATGTACCTAAATCAAACTACTCCACCAAGGGAACTGTACACTACTGAATACTACATTTGGCAATAACAACTCTTAACCCTAACCCTAGTCATCAATGAAGTACTGATACTGTACAATTCTACCTGTAAAGTATTTTTTTCTAGTGATCTGACGATGCTAGTTGGGTGATGAGGAAGAGCCTTTCAGACTGTTCTCTGGTCCAACATGCAGTAAATACAGGAAAGAATATTTAACAAACAAAAGCCAAGTGTGCAGTGGAGTATTCTAAGACATTAAGATTTTACGAATCTTAAGTCATTCATGATAGGTCGGTGTTCGACTTAACTGGTACCATTGGTCCACCGTGGAATGTATTTACAGCACATGATGATCACTTGACCATGTACATACAAAAACGTATGTGAATTCAACCTATTATACACATCATATCAAAGCTTCACACCAATTGTAAATATGAAGAAACCCTGTTGTTGCTAAATAATGGTTACAACTGAAAAATATCCACCAGCGTTACAGGGTGAGCACTCAACATACAGAATGAAACTCTTGGACTTTTGAGTCAATGGTTGAAGCACAAGAAACACCACAGCACTAAGTAGTGAGTCAAGCAGCTACACGACACTCGACATAAAATAGGAGACGTTCTTCCAAGCCAATCTCTTAGCGTAATACTGACTACAGTGCAGCACTACATAACATACTTGAGCTTGTAAAGTGACTAGACTAGGAACGCATAAAGGCTTAGGCAAGCGCTGGTAAATTCTTTCTAGTAGTAGCATGCACTGGGTCACTATCTTTCGCTAAGAACAAAGTCTCTCATACTTTAGTCTGAGACGGAACATCTGGTCTAAGGCCTAATCAATGTACAATATTATAAGTGACGCTAAACTTTGATCTCAGAGCAAGGTCTAAAAACTTATCACTTAGACCAAAGTTTAAGACCAAACTTTATATTAGACCTAACTTAATCTTAGCAATCTGGTTTTAAACCAAATGATCGCAATGCATCTAGATATACATACAATTATCACTAAACACTTAGACCTAACGACTTAATGTTTCACTTAAAGCCATGTAAACAAATATGTCATGTCTGGTGGTATAACTCAGTGTGATTCAAGTTGTGGATATTTTTTTCAGCTTCAGCTACATTATCAGTCTAAATTTTCAGCTCCAGTTTCAGTTTTTCTGTTTCATTATCATTATTGTTAACGGAACTAAACTTTGTCCGTTAAGGGAATGAATCCATTTCCGTTAATTTAAATCACACTGTAGCTACAGCCTGCCTAATAGCTGGTATAATGCAAAGGAATTGCACCACCCTAGCAGTTTGTCCAAAAAAACTGATAATTTTATGACATATGCCTACATTTATACTGAATATATGTAGGTGTGCGTCCACTAATGTCGAGTACATGGCATCTTGTTGTCAACGACGGTTGTACAATGAAAAATAAAATACTATTTATTCAGTTTCAGTTGTTAATTTTTATGTTACCATTTCGTTCTCATTTTTCCACTTCTGTTATCGTTAACAGACTTAGATTTTACCTATTAATGGAATGAATCCATTTCTGTCACCGTTAATGTAAACCACGCAGGTATAACCAAACACCACCATTGACCAAACCATCTAACAATAAAAGGAGTGTGCCAGACAGATGTCACATCAGCGTTTTCCAGTAAGATGGAATGCTTTGTACAAAGACTTTGGTCTCACACTCTAGTATCTTCTGCCTAATCCAAATACGCCAGCTGCCATCAGCAGTGGCACATACATAGTAATACTTTGCTACAACAAAATGCTTTGGTTGTTAATTGTGAGTACTGGCTAACACCGGCTGATCTGTACATACAATGTGTGTATTTATTTACATTGGTGCAGTCACTGCATCACGTGAAGCCGAAGTGATGAAGTGAAGCCATGGTACGTTGGACGGATGGTCAGTTGAGCATCGTGTGATGGTCATAAATGTGTCGACGCTGTTCTTGAACGGCTCCTTTCCATCGCTGCTGCTCGCCGCGCACTTGATGTCGCACGCGCGACATTACACTGGACCGGTCTGTGGTGGTGGACATTCCCGCAGTCCAGTTGGCACCTTGTACCTCCTATATGTCACACCTCCATCAGTTTACTATGCTGAATAAATTAGCGGCATTTATTATACAGTTATGTATATATTTTGGAAATCTAAAATTATCCATGTACTGTGGAGTGCAGACAGCAAATAACCTTATCAATCAACAGTGTGAAAGTACTGAAGGAAATGAAAACAAAACTCATATGAAACTGAAACTACCTGAATACAGAAAATACGGTTATAAATGAAAATGGAAAAATGAATAAAAGAAGTTATAAATTCATTCTTCACTCAACAGTTTAGACAAAAAATGCCAAAAGCATGCAATGTGAGTTCAGCTGAAACAAAACACTGGGTAATATACACAGTAATGATTGTTGTACCTGTTGCAATTGTTGCAACCTGAAACCAAGTATGTTGGGAATAAAAAGAACCCTGTGTCGTAGAAATGTCATGATATTCTTAAAATAAAGAATCAGGCTTTTAGTAAGGTTTCCTATGAATTTCAATAAAAACATCTACTTCAGATAAAAACGGCAGCAAATAAAGCTTCAAATAATAATAACGTGTGTGTCAAATTACAATCTGCTAGGGAAAGGTCCATGTTTCAGAAACAGGTACAAATACATTTTAAAGATTTCCTGCATTTACTAAGAGTTATCACCATGTTCTCTGCAAATTTCAGTAACATGCATAGTTGTGGATCAAAGCTGAAGTTATATCAACTTGAAGTTCATTATGTGTACTCTCACTGACCATGCTGACTTCCTCCAGCTGCTCATTGTGCTGTTCTGTGTATGCTATGGGACGTCGAGTCATCAGCGGGTCGAGACAGAGCAGGAACACCATGTACAGAAAGAGAAGACCAACAACACAGATGATGAAGATAACAACCACCTGCCAATCACAACACACATCACAGACGTCAACCATCACTTTCTGTTAACAGCTTTACATTTTTGTTTAACCAATCTTTTTCAGAGTTATTCCAGTTTGAGCATGGTCTTTCAAAAGTATAACCGTAAACTGATGTTACATCTGCAATTTTGTCGTGCAACACTGCAACTAAGCATGTCGCATACTGCAACTATGTCGCATAAACAAAAGTTGATCAAGCAGATTGGTCAATTCTTGTTTGTGACAAAGTTGCTGTGTGCAACATGCAGTTTTTATCTGCAACTTTGTCGTGCAATAAGGTTGCGTGACAAAGTTGTACGGCAAAATTGCAGCTGTGACATCAGTTTTATATATATTGAGATCAGAGATTTTTCCACCCAGATGCCCTTTCTATAAGCTCAATCAACAGTGACAAGGCACTTACTGTAGAGTACGACTACCTAACTCAGAATTTTTGGAATGTTTAATCCAAAATGCCTACCTCTGCAAAGATTCACGCAGGGACACCACAACACATCATAATACTGACAAAAGGCTTGGATCGGACTCACCCAAAAGTTCACCACTAAGAAAAACAGACCGAAGGGTAAGACTTGAAACAAAAAAGAATGCACATTCACAAATACGATTGACTGGACGTGGTTCTAAGAGAACAATATTGTTAGATGATACCTTGATAGTTGTTGTGTTTCGTCGCTGCCACTGGCAATCACATCGCTCGCAGATCCGAT
>Ga0209780_1004472_pt1 | contig 10771 bp, 8 predicted proteins | sample WorMetexBAHAMAS2_FD_187384 | JGI IMG/M metagenome (GOLD analysis project Ga0209780, IMG submission 187384) | Marine gutless worms symbiont microbial communities from Max Planck institute for Marine Microbiology, Germany - Inanidrilus exumae... | ecosystem: Host-associated > Annelida > Digestive...
TGATGGTGGAGAAGGTGGTGGTGATGAACTGCCATGTGCAACAGAAGGTGAAGGTGGGGAAGACTGTGTGTGACGAGGCAAGCGTAGTTCCGTGGGAAGTTCATTCCAGAGACAAGGTGCAGCGTAGCGAAAAGAGCGATTGGTGATTTTCAAAGAGGAGCGACTTGGTGGACGAGTAAGGGTGACTGTAGAAGAAGAACGTGTGCCGTGACAAGGTTGAACAGAAATCAGGTTGTGGAGATCATTGAGGTTGATTAGTTGTGAGAACCTTGTATGCTTTTGTCATGTTATTTAAATAAAACTGAATCGGTCAGTTTAAGAAAATCTAATTGCTAGCGCCAGATCGGCGATCTAACTGTAAGTGCTGTGAAATATTTACGTTACCTTGCCCTACATTATGGCGGCCATAACAGCTGGCATAGATAGGAATGAAGCAATTACGTCACTGTCAACCTGTAAAGTAAGTAAAGTATACGTCGATTTGTATAGCGCATCGTCGTAACTACCTCTAATGCGCTCAGACATGGATCACACAGTTTTACCTGCAAATTACACCATGCCTGCTTTTACTCCCCAACCGCAGAGCATCACCGCCCTTTGGCTGGTAGTCATTTACCGTCCCACGGAGGGTAGAAGGCTGAGTCGACCTGGATGGCTGGTTACATACCGAAATAAAGTGCCGCCGCCGGGAGTCGAACCCAGACACGTCACCCATCCCAGTACTAACCGGGCTCGTTGGACGTTGGGCCGTGGGTGCCACTTTCCTGACCCGACCCGACCCAACTCTTAGTATAAATGACCCAACCCGACCTAAAACTTAAATGGTACTCTCGACTATCTCCACCCAAGTCAGAAAACGATTGTCCGATTCGCGCCACTTTTCGGCTATAGCAGCAATCTGTACCAATATTGTAATCTCGCAACAAAATTAACAGAAAAGCGCAGACAAAATCAGGCAGTCAATCCAAATTTGATAACTGACAAAGTCTGCACTTCAGCGATCAGTCGATATCTTGGAACTTGATATAATTTGTATACCTATGAGAAATTTTTGACAGTCGACCCGACTCGACGCATCCAAGTCGGAAAATTTTGTGATCGGATTCGGACTCAACGTTAGAACACTACAGTTCAATTCCCTTTAGGCTTCCATACATCGTAGTTCGTGTGATGAAATATTTAGCCGTTTTGATGAACTTCGACTTGTGTTGGATAGACGGACGAACTTCAGACTTCACAGGTGCATAGTGTATACCGCGCTAGCACAGAGCGCTGCGCGGTAAAACCATGGCACTCAAGTCCATAGCTGAAATGTCAAGCACAGTGTATATACACTTTTATATATTATACGAAGAAGAGAATGATCAACGTCGTTTGCAGTAGTGACTAGATGGCTGTATTGTGTGGAATGTTCACAATACAGTATTCGGCTGGAAGTGGTCCGCTATCTGTGCACAAGCTGTTTACTTCCTGCATTCGACGATGCCTAGTGTCACGTGCCTGCGACTGAGTGACATCAGCGTTATCTGTCGTGTTACTTATTTTCATTTTCCAATTCAGTCTGTTTTCTTCCATATCGGTCAGCCAGGCAGCACAGCTACGTACTTGGTTTGCCCAATATCGGACATCGGACATTGCCGAAAATTTGGATCGTTTTTTGTACGGAGCGTACAGTCCTGGGAAATGATTTTGAATTAATTCTAACGGTAAAATGGAAACTAGATATCCCTTAGAGGGATCATTTGGTAGTGAATTTTCAGCGATCTGCAATTATTGCGTAGTTCTGAACTTCTGGCGGCCTAAAGTCGCAAGACGTTGAAATTTCGTGAGAAATTTTTGCTTTTTTGGAAAAACGACCCATTACGCTAAAATTTTCAAAATTCTGTTCCGAAAGTTTTCATCTCGAAACCGATCGCCGTTGTTGTGTTCAAATGTCGTACAATTTGTCTGACGGGAAATCGGTGAAATCATGCGTTATGTGGTGGACAAAAAATTCGCCTGCCTCTCAGACTGTCGCTACTACTCGGATCGCGCCCAAAATCTGCCAGAGCCAGCCCCAGCAATGTACTCAGAGTGCTCCAGATTTCATCCAAATCGGTTCACTTTCGGCGGAGTTATAGCTGAACGCGTGAACACTGCCAAATTGCCCCGTAAAGTGAATCCAATATTCGGCAGAAGCTTGGCTTCCAGCCGAATAACAACCTTTGTACTGCACTTCCTAGATAGCCTCGTTCTTCCAAGTAAGTAGTTTTATCTCAATTACCGCCTAAATGCAGAAGACGATTGCAGAAATATAGATTAAATTAACTTCTACAGTGTAGTATAATTATGCGTACACGTGCTAAGGTGCAAGCTACTGCAGCTGTAAGATGCTACTAATGGGCTTCATTGTGCGAACTTCATCCGGATGACAGAGCAACTGAGAAGTTACAGCCACGGTATTGACGTTCTAATCTAACTCAGTTAGTGAACGCAAGCAGCAACACTTGCTGCTACTAAGTGCAATGTACCTAGTGACTCTGCTCGTGGAATGTACTACATCAGTTCCGTCCGCTATTTTTGTTCAGCGATAGCACAAGCCGACGGTTGCCTAATTGGTCATTACCGAAAGTGCTCTCCTTCATTAACTGTACGGTACAGTTAATTAAGGAAAGCACTTTCAGTACTGCGAATGGTCGACCGCAAGCAGTGCCCTTCGTCATTTCGAGCAGTCAGAGTGTAGTGTTGCATTGCAAATAGGATTTCGCGTAAGAATTAGCTTACACAATGCGTCTCTATGCCAAGGCTTAATTCAATCCAAACGTGGCCCTGTATACGGGCTCGGGGGTTGTAATGTGCCCCGGTTCATTTGTTCATGTCGGCACTATATAAATTGTTTGTTTGCTTTCTTAACTTCCTTACTTATTTTCTTCCTTGCTTATTTACTTTCTTATTTACTTCCAGAATAGGCCCGTACCGTGTCCAGACCGGATGTCGTAGGAGGCGAACAAACCTGGCTTTATTTTTTTTTTTTGGGGGGGGGGTTTATTATGGGTTTTGTATTTTGTTATGGATGCATGTTTACTTTTGTTGTGTTCAATTTAGTTTCTCAGTATTAATTAAGCCAAGAGATTGGCTGGGAAGAACGTCTCCGAAATGACCTATTTTGTGTACGGTGGGACGTAAAACCTTAATCCATCAATCCAAATGTAAATTAGTAGGTCTATAGAGCGTCTTGAATTAAGTTTGCAGAGGCCCCTGCTACTCTCGCTCTTACAGGGTTGCACAGAAACGAGACATTGGCTACTGTGAGATAAAAATGGTGTCCGATATTTCACAAGGTAGTGTAGCGACAAGTTTAAGGGATGCTGGGATTTTTAATGGCTTCATTACACATTTACAGCCAGGTCTGTCAGAATTTGGCGAGGTTACGGTGAGTAGTTTTTGCGCACCTACTGTTTCTCGCATACATTATGCTCAAGCTCAACATTAAACCTCGGGATTTCTCAAACGTGAGCTGCTGGAGTATCTCAGAACTCGGCACGGCCCTACTCGCAACCCCCAAGAAAAGATAATGAATATGCATTGGCTCTCAAGTCTTTGCCGACCGAGGCTGATTTTCGTTCCGGCAAATAACAGTCGACATTGCCAATTGCTATACGCCAGCGCCATCGATCGCCTAGCTTCTGTCTCGAGCCGGCATTCGCGATGTCTCACTGGGCTACCTATTTAGCCGACTAGTAAATTGTACGCACCGCCGGGAGCAATTCCTCGCACCACTCCGTCTGTTCTGGTTCAACTACAACGAAGACTGAAGCATTAGCCTATATTTAAGCGCTAGTCGTGTTCTAAATACTGAGTATTTCTAGGCCAACCGTAGTCCAGTGCTGCAGAAAAATAAAGACCATAAAGGACGATTTGACAGAACTTGGCGATGCGTGAAACTAACCCATTTTAGCTCAGCGTTCCCAAAATAGCTACACTAATTCATGAATTCGACGCCAGGCTCAGGATTGAGCGCCAGAGTGTCCGAAAGTCAAAAACTAAAAATGGTCGGTCAGCCAGCCTGGCATTGAATCCCTTAGTTACTGTCACCATTTTGGAACTCTGAGCCAAATGGGTTAATATAACGGTAAAATACAGGGTGCGCTAAAACGGACTACCACTGGCCACTGAGTCAGGGGTGTCGTGTATTTTACAAGGTAGTGTAGCTTCACATTTAATAAGTGATGCGATCTTTGATGAACGAGCGGAGCGACTACTTTTAGGTTCTGCATCGCGCCACGATCGCTCTACACTAAGAACTAACAGTCGTCAAGAACTAACAGACGTCGCTTTCACCGTCTCTGCACTGTCAGCATGGAACTCGCTTCCCGCAGACCTTCGGGGGTACCCAGTTTGAACTCAGCCGTCTTTTTGCTCACGTTATTGTCTGTTTTCCCTTCTTCTCGCTCTTCATTTCTTTCCCTTTTCACTTTCGCTTTCAACCCTTCCATGTTTCCACTCCTCTTCTATCCTCCGCTCTCTTTCTCCCTCATTCCCTAAATCGACCCCAAAGCCGTCACTTCCCCTTCTATCCGTGCCCTTTATTTCTCATTAAGAGTTTCTTGTCAGTACGCCAACGCCCGGGTAGTTTTCAGACTCACAAATTAGACACACCACTCAGCGCTATGGCCATTGTCTATTTACTGTTATAAATGATTTAGTTTTTAAATGTTCGCTGATTTTGAACCACTTTTTCGTTTCAGTTTTATGAGTGTGTGCTTTACCACATTTCTGTACCTGACAGTTAACAAACACGTGTCTGAAGATATGGCAAAACAAGGGGCCCAGCTGTCGCAGGAGACCGCGCGTATCATTTAGCATTTTTTGTTAAATTAATCTACACTTAATAGCGGCCGATAGCGGTGGCCTGCGAAATTCTCGTCCCCAGTTGCGACGGCCGCGGTCGATTTCTGAACAACTGTACGATAAATCGCAGTTGAAAGGGTTCGCGATGGTAAAAACGACCCCATAAAGGTCACTCAGTCATCGGAAATGTTGGCAGTCGATGAAAGTTATATGACTTTCTACTACTGGTCTACAGGAGCCATATCTCTCACCGTTTCTGCGATACTACCACTTGCCCATAGCACATGCACGATTGTCAGTGACGCAAAACAGACCGTCTGTTCTGTTCGGCGGCTACGGGAAAAGCCAAATCTGGCGTATGATTTCGTGTTATTCAACGTCAAGCGCATTCTGGCCAACACTTGCTGTACAATATCTGACATACTAGACTTAGAAAAGCTTGAAATAGTTTACAGTAGATGACCTTGAAGGTCATTCAAGGTCATCCGCGATGTCACCGTTTGATGAATCACATTTGATTTATAGCAGCGACGGTATCTAACGATTCAAAACGGGGATTTTATTCCGATAGAATCGCGATACATTGGTATAAATAGCGTCGCTCAGTAATAGAATGCATGGACAATGCGCGTGTAGCCAGAGGAGTCGTAGGTGAATATCCCCGTCACTTGGTAAAAAATGTCACCGTCTGGTGTAGTAGTAACTCGTCAGTGTATCAGATTTTTCCATCACGGACCTAACTCCGGCGTGCTGCTCCCTCATTTTACCCCTTCTGTCCCTCCTTAGAAGCATCCTGGGTAGGTGCCTGAAAATGGAAATGATGCCTTTGATTTGCTTAGGTTTTTGCAGTTTAACGTGGAAACGTCACCGCTAAAAGTCCCAGAGTCCGAAAATGTGAAATGTAATAACGGTCAGAGGAACTATTGAACTATTATACCGTTCAATGGCGGCTGCCGCTGCTGGTCGATAGGCTGCGTATTGCGTCACAAGCGCACGTCACTCCACTCCATCACCTTAATCCGGGTCACGTGACGCGTGTGACGTCACATCAGGCCGGAACCGGAATAATTCGATCAGGTCGCGATACTATTACCTTCTGTGTTCGGGCAGCGACGCTTCGGTTGAGTCGCCGGCAGTTCTTCAGCACAGACGACACTCGCCAGAGAACTCTTGCTGGCGAACGAACCGAACTGACACGTTTATCGTTTGTACGTTTTCAGTCTGACACAGCAGTCGGTCGCCATCTTGCTTTTCAGTCTTCTGACAACTGCATCACAAGTTTTGACCCGGTATTCGAACGTTTGTACTACCAACTTCAGGGATAGACCCCGAGGGGATGAAGATGAACCCTTAATAGCCCCATTTGCTCTTTGTGAAATTTAAATAATTATTCATAGCCCTAATGACTTTCTTAAAATTCTAAGTATTTGTCAAGAATTTAAATACATCGTCAAGTATTAGTTACAACACTGATCGTTCTTCCTTACTTATTTACCTCTTTACTTATCTACTTCTTCCAAAATAGGCTGATATGCATATGAGCACAAAAGATACAGCCAGGTTTGGTAACCATTTCCAGACCGAGGTTATAGAAGGCGACCAAACCTGGCTTTATCTTTTGTGCTTATTATATGTTGTTGTATATTTTTATGGATGCATGCTTACTTTGTTATGCTAGATTTAGTTTTTCAGTAGCCTACCTAACCAAGTGATTGGCTGGGACGAACGTTTCCGAGATGACATATTTGGTGTCGGGTGGGACGTAAAAACTTAACTCAATCAACAACACCGATCGGCGATATTTTGATCGTGGTAATTATTGATGTACGTGTCGTCCGGAGCAGTAACTTAATCGGTTTGTTATGATGTAGTGCCCGCGTTGGCCGGTAGCTAATCTTCGCCGGTCCATCGGTCACATGACTCGGATTATCGTCGCCTTAGCGACCGGCTCTGACGTCATCGTCCGACAGGATGACGGACGCGAAAACAAAGGGCGACAGGTCCCATGTTTGCCCCAGTCGATCTGCCCGCTAAGCTGGCTGTGTGTCCAGTTGGATTAAGGCCCACGAATTGAACCTAACAGACTGGTTCGCTCTGCATCGTGCCAACTCGATACCTTTGCATGATCCATGGAATGGCACGCTTTGGTACGCCGCGAGATGAAGTGAAGAGACGCCGACGAACTGGTCTGTCTTGATCTAAAGTTTCAGCCGGCAAGAAATACATTGGTCCTATCGATTATTACGCTCCGGCGCATCATTGATTAATTGAGTTAAGGTTTTACGTCCCACTCGACACAAATGGGTCATTTCGGAGACGTTCTTCCTAGCCAATCTCTTGGCTAAGTACGGAAGAAACTAAACCCAACACAACAAAGGCAAGCAATACAAGAACAAAATGACCTAAGCTAACGTGAAAGAACACAAAAGACAAAACCTAAATAAGTATACAAAAAAGAAATCTAAACCTAACACGCAATTACTGTACAACTGTCGTACACAACACAGCACAGACCAGTTCTGATTATCTTCTCTCTTATCCTCCAGACAAGCACCAGAGCTCAGATGCTCTCTATTGGAGGGGAGGGGGCGCCGGCGCGTTAAAGAGAACGTACACATCGGTGTGATTATCATGAAACTGCGAATGTTTAACACATTTCTCTCCAGATTGCGTTAATTATTTTACAGAATGTAACATTTTGTGTATTCTATGTGCCTGCAACATCACGTGGTCCAGTGACTGACTAAAACGACCAGAGTAGGCTGTATGTGTACTTCCACAGTTCATTCAAATAAGTCCGATTTGGTTTTGTTTGATAAATAAACACTTTCGTGCACTGCTTAGCTAAATAGCGATGCGATTTTTTAAAAATTGTAGTAGCTACCGAATGTTGATAAAGTGTGGTGATGCTATAGCTAACTGATTATTAACATAGTTTTGGAAAAATCGAGTTGATGTTTAGCTTACTGGTAACGGCGTTGGTCGAATCAACGACGTTACACAACGTCGAAGCTTACTAACCAGTCAATCAGGCCAACTCAGCCTCCTACCTTTCGTGGGATGGGAAATGAGTACCGGCCAAAGGTAACCGTAAGTTTAGCGTTGCTCTGGTCGTGCGTCACAGGCAAACTCCATAGTGTATCTACCCATTTTACGGATTCTAGATGAATAGGCTACCCCATCTTTTACCTTAGTTTGAAAAAGTGGATCCAGATTCCATGCTATATACATTTTTGTTCTAAGCCTTACGAAAGGCCTGCTGTTTTCAAAAATTCGCGCAAATTTATCTGTATGTTTTAGTGATTCAGATGACTGATAAACAAACAAACCCGTTGGCCAATGCATAGACCCTAAATCCTTAGCAGAGGTAATAAAGGCTCCTTCCACTTCTCTTTCTCGTTGTTGCCAACTTCAGAACTAACTACCAACTCGTCACGATCTATGTCGGGCCCTAGGCACCTTTCCGTCACCGGGCGTGGAAGCTAACTCGGAATGACATGACGTGATCAATAGCCGTGTACTAACTACCCTGTGTCGGAGTCACTCTGTGACGTCACGCCTTAATGACGTCAGTCACGTCACATCCTATCAACCCCTCGTACCCAGTGCTTTACCAACTTATTTTGCCGGTGACACGTTAGCTTTTGGCAATTTATGAATATTTATTTGGCCTACTGTTTGTTCTGCATTTTGCGAATATTTTTCTCTTGTCTGTTTTCCACCTGTGCATGAAAACGCGAACCACTTACTAGCCGCATAGGCCTATGTGCATTTCGAATCGCGTTGTTCCCGGTAATCTCGATAACTAGGCTTAAGTTTAGCAGGCGTAATGATGAGACGCTTTCCGGGGTCAGGCCTGCAAAAAATATCGGCTAAAATACAACCATGCAGTGGAAATGAACGATATAATATGCTAACGTTGAAAGAGCAAATCTGCAATGCTGTTGATAACTAGCATTCGAAACAGTTCTTTATGTGATTAGTCATTATGTTGTCCAAAAATTGATCAGCAGTAATAATTATCATTAATTCGCCGTTTATAAAAATTGTCCAACATGAAAAAGGAGAATTAAATCTAGACCGGTTGAACCCGAGAATTATTCTGCGGTTTTCACGGCCACGGTGGTTTAGCGGTATTTTACCGTACATCACACCTTAATGGCCCACATCGCATCACAACGGCCTTCCAGTACACTGAAGGTGTTCATTTGTGGCTCCGTTTCACTTGTTATCCACACATGCTGATAAGCAAGGAGTCGATATATCGTTTACTGTTTGTTTGTTTGTGTGTTTGTACGGTTACGGATTTCTCCGGCGAGGATAAAGCTAGCGGCGTCAAATTTTGCACGGTGGTTTATCAGCGTCCTGGGCAGGGAATCTCCCATTTTGGGGAACTTTGCTCCCCAGAAGTCGAAAATCGGACGAATCGGCCAGCCACCGGGAAGTAAAGTTTAGGGTGTGAAGACCCAGCGTAAACGTCACGCTACAGATGCGCCGTTCGTGGAATATCGCGCGGCGTGTGGACGTAGGTCGGCATGTGTGGATATAGTTCAGTCCCACTGACGTACTTGTTGTTGTCTGTATTTCAGTGCTGATTGGTAAAAATTGGCTCAGTTACGCAAACAATGCTTCGCTGCCTCTGCCGGCCAGCGACTAAGTACACTGACTGATGTTGACTGTTTGCTATTCGGCCGGCGAGGCACATTAGCGGTTCCGGACAACACGGTCGGTCCGTCCGTCCGGTGTTAATGCGTCGAGCATACGTACTGGCGTGATTTACATGTGCATGTAGCCTAGTCGACCGATCGACCAACTGAAATTAATCGAGCGACACGCGTGCGTTCGCCACGCGTGTGTCTGATTTACTCGGCGGCGGCGCCTTCACCGGTTGCTTTACGATATCCGTCGTCACCGCTGTCGTATTTCTTTTGCATTCGGCGCAGCTCTCCCCATCACTGCCTCGTCTCCTGCTGCTGCTGCTGCTGCTGCATTCAGTTCAGTGTCATAGGCGTCAGTCGCATTCTTTTGCTTTCGCGCAGGTTGTTCACAGATGTGCGGAAGGCTATTGTGTTCCCAAAAATGAGGTCGCCTGTGATGCTGTTGAAACGGGCACTGTCTCCGTGTTTTTGTCTTTCCTGTTGGATTTTTATGCATTTTATGCATTCGCTACTCGACAGTGTCGTGAAGACATTATGTTTTCGAGCTGTCCGTTCACCGCGTCCGTCCGTTCGTCCGTTTGTTTGTTCGTTCGTCCGGACAGATCTTAAGATACGATACGATACGGTAGATTAACGTGCGCTCAAAAGCTTGACGCGATGGCCAGCTTAATCTAGCGCACTGCCCAGAAACGAAAAATAAGGAAAAAATAAAATCAAAAACCGAGTAGCTCAGAAGAAAAGGTGCAGGAAAAATCCGTGGAGGCAGTCCGGGAGGAAGAAGTGAAACTACGGGGGGTGGGGTAGGATTTGTGAAAGAGGTTGGTTTTAATCTTGATACCATGATACCCATATCTCGTGAAAGGCTCGAGCAATCTCGATGAAACTTACATTGAATATTTACGAGCTTCTACTGATGACGTTATTAGATTCTGGCGGTCAAAGGTCAAAGGTCAAGGTCAGTGCAGGCCGTCAAGTCGGCGAAGGCAGGCATCTATGTGAACGCTAGTCGAAGTTCATCGTTTAATTATTTATGCATACGCCAATCAGTCTCGCAACAGACTGTATATGTACGAGCGCTGGTCGTATCCCTACTGCCACGCCTCCTTCATTACGGCATCTGACTTTGGCCGGTGAGACAAGTGTTCAGCTACATAAATTACCGTCCGTCTGTGATTATGCCGCCGTAGGCCTACGGCTCGTGTGTTCTGTACGGAAGTTGGAACACATCACACCGCTGTTCCGTGATGTTCAGTGGTGACGGCTGCTTCGGCGGATCGAATTCA
>Ga0209780_1004473_pt1 | contig 10770 bp, 7 predicted proteins | sample WorMetexBAHAMAS2_FD_187384 | JGI IMG/M metagenome (GOLD analysis project Ga0209780, IMG submission 187384) | Marine gutless worms symbiont microbial communities from Max Planck institute for Marine Microbiology, Germany - Inanidrilus exumae... | ecosystem: Host-associated > Annelida > Digestive...
GTTTTAAAGGGGGTGGGTCACTTTGAACGCAAATTTCAGGGGTAAGGGGCGTCACCCACCAACGATTTTTGGCACCAGAAAAGTTGAGTCCCTGGGCTATCGTACGGTGAAAAAAAATTGCCGAAAAGTTCAACCGCCTGAGTAGGGTGCACCAACGTCACAGACGACAGACAGACAGACGACAGACGGACGGCCGATAGCATATAGCGAACGTGAACGCGAGTTCACGTCCGCTAAAAAGATTTGAAACGATTTCAGTTTGTGGCGGGGTGAGTTTGTGTAGGCCTATACTATACAACACACTATAGGACCTATAGTGTGTTGTTTCCATTGCATGCTTGGATAACAGATTGGTTGGTAAGTAAGAGACAGCGAGTTTGTATGGAAGGCGTGTTTTTAGCGAACGTGATACTTACGTTCACTTTTGCTATAATATGCTATCGCCCGTCCGTCTGTCTGTCTGTGACGTTGGTGCACCCTACTCAGCCGGTTGAAAATTTCGGCATTTTTTCTTCGCCATACGATAGCCCAGGGACTCTAGTTTTCTGATGCCAAAAATCGTTGGTGGGTGACGCCCCTTACCCCCTGAAATCTGGGCTGAAAGTGACCCACCCCCCTTTCGAGCACAACGATTTCTACCAATATCTGCTCATAGTGCCTCAACCGTGATAGCTAGCGAAAAAAGTTCTATTAGCACTTATAGGAAGTCGACCAGACAGACAGACAGACGGATCTGCGATAGCATATAGCGAACGTAACGTAGTTCACGTTCGCTAAAAAGGACGATTGCCGGTAGTTACAATACGCCAGAGATAATGGTCACCGTCAGGCTACATAAAATATTAGTTAGGCCACATCTTAAATAGGCTACTGTACTTGTTAGTGTGTGGTCACCCCACGACACAAAGGATAAGGAATTGTTGGAACGGGTGCAACATAGATTTACTCCGATGATAAAGGAAGTTCGTGATAAGGATTATCTTGATAGGTTAACTTATTTGGAACAGTTTGCCTGATACAGTGGTTGACGCCGATACGATTAATACCTCCAAAAGTCGTCTAGACAAACACTGGCTTAATCAAGATGGTGTATATAATTTTTATGCCGAATTATTAACTAGAACCGGAGGTGCTCTAAATTAGTATATTATGATATTGTTGGAGATACGGGCATAGAGGAACTCCTGCGTCCGTTATTCACATTGGATTGGATTAAAAGACATAGGCTAAATCTCTGGACCCTGCATGGAGGAAAGGCGGAATAGGGCGGATTTAATTAAACGTTTAAAGATGTCTAAAGGGTTTACAACGGTTCACTTCCAGTCTCTATTTACTGTAGATTGTATTAATAAAAGCACACGTGGGCACTTGGGTTGGCCAAACTGATTAAGCCAAGATGTCAGAAAGATGTCAGAAAATATTTCTTTTCACATCGTGTAATTAATCGTTGGAATGCCCTTGATGGGGTGACTGTTTCATCCAGCAGCATTAATGCATTTAAGAATAGATTGTGGGCTTGTGGCGCAACATTCGGCGGTCATTACGTTGCAACTTGCAACCATGAAAGTTGCGACATTTCTAGTTCAGTTTTAGCTCACGCAGTCAATCTTCTTCTGTAATACTTTATTATCTATGTTGATGACGCTGATATGACGTCATTAAATTTGTAAGTTGACGGTTTTAAATGTTTTGTTGAGACTTCTTAAACCGTAAACCGTAAAGTACTCCCAGTGTATACTGTCAGCGGGACAAGGCTTCGTTCAGTATGTACATAACTAAGCCCTAAAACACAGTTCATGGTTGTTATTATTCGCCTCGAGGCTCGAATGCATTCGATGCGAATCATGGATTTACTCTATGTTCTAAAAAAAACGGCCTTCATGCGTTCAGCTATAACTCCGCCGAAAGTGAACCGATTTGGATGAAATTTGGAACATTGTGAGCCAAATGTTGGGGGCTGGCCCTGGCAGACTTTGGGCGCGATCCGAGCAGTAACGACAGTTTGAGAGGGAGCCGATTTTTCAGTGGATGTTACGCACACGACCGTCGTGTACCTTACATTTCATACGGCGGACACAACCGTCGTGTATCGTCCACAGGTGGACAATAGACACGACCGTCGTTTCAATAGTGTCTTAAACAGGGAGACACGACCGTCGCCGGCAGATGGCGACACTTGACGCCACCAAAACTGTTACTGCTAACTAATCAAACTAAACTGACCCTAACCGTAACACTAACACTAACCGACACAGTAACGGTTATATTTTTATGCGCATTTCGTTGACACCCACAAAAAGGCTGTATCGCAATAATGAAGTTGATCCGATCTGTAGAGTCGACTACTCCAGTAAATACTTGCTGTAGCCGTAGACAATAACAGAATTTGGCTTCTCCACTTTCGCTCCGCCTATTGTTAAGGACAGAATAGCGTGGTTTGTCGGTCTGTCAGTCGGTCTGTCACGTAGTGAGCCCGGCAAAAACGGCTGCAGCGATCGAGATGCCGTTTGCGTTGAGGACTGGGATGGGCCCATGGAAACACCTGTTGCATATAGCGGACCGATTTAAGGCGAATACTGTATTGTGTTCATTCAATCATTCAACACAATGCAGCCATCTAGTAATAATTATGTCGATATCTGCCATATGCGTGCGATGTTTGTTTTTAAATAGAACGAAGAGCATAGAGGGCGGGCAAGCCAAACTAGGCCTGTAGTGCTGCCATCTGACGAGCAACCGCAACCAGTACGGATAGCTTACATCCAATCAGCGCTGTTCACATGCTGCCGCGTAGATGACTTCCAGGGGCGTCGCAACGACGGAACCAGGGGACACGGGACATATACCCACACGGGTGAATTAGGGGGACAAGCCATGTATTTGCCCTCCCCCTGTTCCCAGTCACACGCATAACACACAGGCCAACACAGCCTTTCATCCTTTCGGGGTCGATAAATAAGTAGTAAGTTGCAATCAGATGTCTGCTACCTTGGTCGGAAGTGGCGCCATCTGGTGAATGCTTACGAAGTTGTTTAAAGCATATTTTATACAAATTTATGGTTGTAAGTCGTCGCTATTGTGATATTTCAAGAGCTGCATTTCTGCCACTTGTTCATCACTTTTCATCTGCATAGATTTTGTCAGTTGTCACTGTTATTTTGGTCAATTGATCGCCGGTTAGCAGAACGGCGATATAAAACGATGCCGAAGTCCTGTCTTTATTTCATCATTAGAACTATAATCTCCGAGACGCGACAACGGTGATCAGCAAAATTGTCTTGAATGTTTGTCGAATGGGTAATAAATTATAACGCCGGTCTTTTCAGGAGGATCCTCCCCATTTTTCAGGAAGCGGAAACCTAAAATTTCACCTAGATTTCGTAAACACCTTCAAATAACGATTCAGCATAGCCAAACAGCGTAATATATGTAATATCTACATTAGCATAAGTTAATTACAACATCGACGTGCTGCACCGCGTCACCGCACGTCACCGCAGTGCAACGGAACGCAACGCATCTGGAGTGATTGAACGTAGCTTTACAGTTTTACAGACCATGGGACTATGGGAGGGGGAGCAAAGTTGAGCTTATTGCGAGTAAAGTAACGTGAAGTAAAGTAAACGTCGATTTGTATAGCGCATCGTCGTAAACCACCTATAACGCGCTCAGGAATGGCACGTGTTAGAGGGATCACACAGTTTTACCTGCCGCCCACACGTTTATCCATGCTTTTACTCCGTGAACATTCACCAGATGGCGCTACCTGAGCGAGGTTGCGCACATCCGATTACAGCTCACTACTCATTTATCGACCTCGAAAGGATGAAAGGCTGAGTTGGCCTAGTTGGCTGACCTTATAGCGGACGGTTTACCCAGATAAGTGGTCACCCATCAGCTGCAGGTCGAGCGTAGGACCGGGAAAGTTCGCCGGTCACAGACCGACGTTCTACCACTGTGCCACGCAACCAACCAAGTGTAAAGATACAGATTATTTATGAGATCACAGATCTTGCGCTGATGATCACGAGACTCACGCAGGCTAATGGCAGTGTAACGGATCAAATCGTCAACTTAAAAGTTTTTTTAATCCACAAGCCTCTTTGCAATACATATGCAATAGATTTGCAGATATGAAGTATGCTATTTTGACCATGTTTTGGCCTGTTAACAGAGGACTTGACTCAAACATTTTGTGTGCTTGAATTTCAGCTCAAACAATAGGCATCACATCTTAGTACCTGCTCTGCAGTTGATACAATGTCTGAAAGCGTCGAAAAAGGTTTGAACGCTTGGCAAGAGGAGAACGAAGAGGAAGAAGCAGGTGAGGATGAGTCGGCTGAAGAAGATGTTGATGAAGAAGTAGAAGAATTAGAAGAAGGAGAGGAATATGCAGATCTCACAGAGGAGGAAGAGGAGTATCAGCGACCAGAAGACGTCGATGCCGAGTAAGTTCTGTGCGGTATATTTTGTCATTATTCGGCTCGAAGCTAGGTTGAAGCCGAATATTGAATTCACATTACGGCGCGTTTTAACAGCGTACACGCGTTCGGCTATAACTCCGCCGAAAGTGAACCGATTTGGATAAAATCTGGAGCACTCAGAGTACATTGTCGGGGGCTGGCCCTGGGAGATTTTGGGCGCGATCCGCACAGTAGCGACAGCTGGAGAACCAGGCGATTTTTTTTGTTAGGTAAGCAACACACGATTTCACCGATTTCCCGTCGGCCAAATTTCACGAAATTTGAACACAATACGTCGATCGGTGTGGCGATGAAACTTTCGGAACAGAATTTTCATAATTTTTACCTTAAAGGGTCGTTTGTCCAAATAACGCAAAAATTTCTAAAACATTTTAACGTCTTGCGACTTCAGGCCGCCATATAACTCCGCACTGATTACAAATCGCCGGAAATTCACTACCAAAATAACCCTTTTCGGGATTTATAGTTTTCATTTCTAACGTTAGAATTAATTCAAAGTCATTCCCCTGGCCTGTACACTTCGCACAAGAAACCTTTCCCAAATTTGCTGCGACTTCCGACGTGAGTTGACAACACGGCAGATAACGCTGATATTATTCAGTCGCAGGTAGGCAGCCAATTATCATCGACTATACAAACCAGACCACTAATAGGAAGTCATATACGCCCAACTGGATAACGGCGTTTCCGACTTTTTGAGTGACCTACCGTGTCATTTCCTCTATTGTGAACCTTTTTAAATGCAATTTGTCACATGATTTTGCATGTAGCATTGACCGCTGCCGTTGACGCGTGGTCTGTCTGCCATAGCTATTTTTCTTGTATTTGAAATAGTGTCTAAGTTTGTGACAGAAATTACCCATTTCTAATGCAGAAAGTCTTGTCTTGTATTTTTTGTGTAAATGCTTGGCGATTCTTACACGCGCGACGCTATGCTAGCGCGGTACTTGCTGTCACCGTGTCTGCCTTTCCGTCCATTCATCTGTCTGTCTGTCACGTACAAGTCGCAGTTCTACAAAAACGGCTAAACATAGGACCATGCAAAGAACGAAACTAACTAAATCAGGGACTTTAGTTATCTGATGCCAAAGATCTCGACGAAGTTCCATCGGGGTCACCCCCAGCGAGGGCGCCAAATAGAGTAGGGGTAGACTGATTTTTCGTAGTAGGCGATTTTTGACCAATATCTTCTTATACCTCAGAAATGGTGCACGGTAGGGACAACGTTACTATGGAAGGCTAATAGGAACCAGAGGCAGATCCAGAAATTGGGCTTAGGGGAGCCAGCTCCACTGCGGTGTCCGTTTCACGGTGCCGAAGACACCGAGCCTCGACGCCGAATGGCCGAAGGCGTCGAGAGCGAGACGCCGGCCGAAGGCGTCAAGGGAGTGGGGAATGGGGAGGGGTATCCCCTCCCCAGCCGACTGGGAGTTCTGGGGATCGTCGTAAGCTCCCCCAGCGGGGTCCGGGGCAGGCCACGGCCGAAATTGGATTTTGTAAAATCTGAATGCCAAAGAAGCCATCTGGTGGCACGTATTTCACTGACTTTTTTGCAACAATTCCACAGTGGTTGCACAGCTGTGTACATGATTATTAGTGAAAGAGGGCAAATGACGCACACACGACATGCATGTGCATGTAACTAGTACAATCTTTTAAACATTTGTCACGAGTTTAGGGGCATGGCTCTGGCCCCAATTGGATTTGCCACTGATATGCGCTTTATTGAATGATGCTATTTACAGTGACCTTTGGTGATCCCTAACTACCCCAAACCACCCCATTCTCCTCGTTTTGTATCGCCTATTATATTGTTGTAGTGGGTGGAGTTGGAGACTTCAATTTGGCAGGCAAGTTGATCGTAGCAAGTGCTAGCCCATGGACAACAAATCATCCTTGAAAGGGGCGTGGTCAGGTCACGTGAACCATTTAAATTTTGGTGGGCACCAACCATATCTCTGGAGCGGCTGATGCCATAAGTGATCAAATCACCCTTAAAACGGGCGTGATCCAGATCGTGTGACCCATTTTAAATTTTGCTACCCCAGCGAGAGCCGAAAGTCTTCAAGCAAATCCGCAGAAATTTTAATACATGACTGAACATGAAGCTGTCCACGGTGGATAAATAGAAAAAAATCGCTTATCGCTTATGTACCGAAATTTGGGTAAAATGTTTAGTTTTGGGGCCCACACCCCACCCCTGCACCGATGGGGGTGAAATTTCACCCATATCGGTGCAACGTGTCCCCCATGCGGGGCGAAAACCCTCAAAATCGTCCCTGAGTAACCGAAATACCGCGTATGCACTTCGAGCAGCTGCCAGTAAAAAGTATGGCATATCTGCTGAGTATTGTTGTCTGATAGTAGGTCTTGTGAGATGGACATCCACCCTCTCTTTATGTGATTCTGTCGATGCTTTGTTTCAGGGTTTCAGTGTGGCCACCTCCTTATCATTTGGCTTTCGATCACCTGAAGCCAAAAGATGACTTCTTTGTCGACAACGAGGATGCTTATTACACGACAGATTTGGAGAGCGAGGACGGTGAGAAATATAGGAGTTGCTGGTGGCATTGTGCTATCAAACAGGCTACACCTAATGCAAATGTTAGACCGATGTCACACCTGCAATTTTATCGCGCGATTTTGTCGCGCAACTTTATCGCGCGACAAAATCGCAAGTGTGACATGCCGTGTCGCACACTTCAACTTTGTCGCATAAACAAGAATTGACCGATCAGCGTTCACCGCATTTTCGCGACGAAGTTGCACAGAATAGAGCGCTGGTCTAATCGGAAAAAGAGTTGCGCGACACGCTTGCGATTTCGTTGTTGAAAAAATATTTCAGTGCGTCGTCGCCTTGCTGACAATACGAAATTACGTTGCGTTATCATCTCTACGCTAGCGTTTCACGAATACGAATGCATATGCATGTTGGTACAGTGCTGGCTTTGATGACAAACAAGTACATGTATATGCAGGTCCTCCTTTTTATTGTCGGACCGAAATATACGCTGCCCGCATCGCATGCTGCCCCCTGGTGAGTCACGTTGAGGATGATGGCCGCGCGACAAAAAAGACAGGACAGACAGACAGTGGGCTGGACGGACGGACGCCATGACTTTACATGCAGACGCCACTGATCGTCCTACTCCGGCTGACATTCCTCGATGCGCTTCGGTAACGGAATGATTTTTTCTGCAGTCTTTAGTACACAATAACGATTGTATGACGTTTAATTACGCTATTTCGTATATTTATTTGCATACTCAGTTCATTTTGTTTTTCCCATTATGACTGTGACTATCGTAACTGAAAACAAGGTGTCGCCTTAACGGGACGTAACCATACTGGCCCGCCGTGCAGTGTCGGCCGCCGGAGCGCCCATGCGCCCGGTCGCCGGCGCACCGACCGTCCACGCGCCCGGCGGCCGGCCGGCCCGACCGCCGGCAGCGTTACAGACGACGCCGACAGACGATCGCGGGCAAAACAATAATGGCCCATTAGGCGGGCCAGTAATGAGAACTTGAACGTCAGAGAATTTCACGACGAAATACGAATATACCATAACGCACCTGTCGTGGCGCGCTGCTGTCGTAGACTGCAAAGAGCGGTGGCCGAGCGAAGCGGCTCGCATCTACCTGCAGGTCTGTCGCAAGCTCGGCGTCGTGCCCATCTCCTACTACCTCCGGCACGTCGACGACGAACGACTGGTTCTACGTCACCACTGCGTCGACGAACTCGCCGCCAAGGCCATTGCCGCTGCGCTCACGGTCCGTACCGACCCTCATGTCCACCCACGGCCTCGTTAACGAACGCCATGCGTCATTTCTCAGGTGTAACGGACAAATTCTAAACCGCTTATGTCAGGCCTCCTTCCAGTTGGTGCAGTTTTGACGGAGTTATTCAGAAAAGATAAGATGCAGTCGGAGACGGTAGACTTTTCCCCTCCCCCGCCCGGTGTCGCCACCTGGCGAACTCGACGAAACATGCGCATCGTCTCTGATTCTGTCTGAAAATATTTTTTTATTTTTTATTTTATTTATTTATTTGTTTATCATACATGACACAGATAAAGTGACACAGAAGCAATAAAGCACAAACTGACGGACAAACAGGCCACCAAGTGGCACTTACGGTTGCCGAACAATACAAAATTAAAAACGAAAATTAATTAAATTCTAAGAAGGCCGTGAACATGACGTCATCCATTAAACATAACATAACATGTCGCATTGCCGCCAAACGAGGACCGAGCCACGGCCACAGGTAACATATAGGACTACTGAAAATTTGGTGAAATTTAGGTCGTGTGGTTTCTGAGGTATGCGAGTGGACAGACAAACAAAGAGAGAGACACACAGACACGCTGATCACAATACTTGGCACCTGTAGCGGGGGCGATGTAAAGATCGGAGTACGTTATTAACTTATTATGTATGATGTTGGTGTTGATGAGCGATGCTTTCTTCATTCCCAGGGCTCAGTCGCAGCTACGTGGACATCCATATAAACGACGGTGTAATTCTAGCTCAGTCATGCGTACCTTTTTCAGCAGTCGGGTGACCAACATGTGGAATAATCTCCCAGCCAGTATTACAAATTTTTCTAGTCTCAGTAGTTGTTGTAAAACGGTTCCAAACACTTACCTAATCAATTTTTGTAGAGTGAACTTCACATGATCATGATACTCCCTGTCATGTTATTTTAACTGTTTCTAATATCATTTATGCTCTTAAATGCTAATATGTTGTGTGTGTGTATTTTACTATCTTATCAAGTATGCAGCATGTCAGAGCCTCAGAGTCCTCCAGGCCCTTTGTTGTTCAATAAACTTGACTTGATAATCGACTCGATCAATGTTCGAACTTCGGCCGTACGTTTGCTAAATGCCGAACCAGCACTGCAGCATATTTTGAATCGCTGGCCAGTGGTCAGGATAATGATTTGTTAACAGAAGCGATCAGAAAATAAAAGATTTGTTTTCATTTCAGGTAAACGGCACAATGACCGAGCTGGACCTCGAGGACAACTGCATTGGTCCGGAAGGCGCTGTCTACCTCGCCGAGGCTCTCCAAGACAACAATTACGTTACACGTCTGGTACGCGCCGCCGTAGTTAGGCTAATGATAGCAAAAACTGAAACTAAAACGATAACTAATATTGTTGAATTTGAGTAATGTATCTGGATCTAGTTATTTTCCCATTCGGACGGAGACGGTAGACTGCGCTGCCGGTGCTGTCACGTGGCGAATGGACAAAAATTGTTTTGATTCTGCATCATATGACAACATGACATATGGCAAGAGATATGTACGAGATATAGTCTAAACGCGCACCTTATTCCATGTTACATTGTAAAAGATTAAGCCAGATTTGCATCAAATTATGATTATTACACATAACTTCGCTGGTAAGGGCGTGCTTAACATTATGTGTGCAGTCTGGCTACAGTAGGCCTGATATTTGCTGCTGTCTGTCGCCCTGACACTTGATTGTAAACTGGCCAGTTTTTACCATTTATATTTCTTCAGATATGTAGTCTTGCATGCGTAAACATACGTATGGTAAATTTCCAAAGCCTGAAAAAAGATACAGTCGGCAATGACAGACTTCGCCGCTGGTACCGCCACTTGCCGAACTGGCTGAAACATGCGTCGTCTTTGCTTCTGGTCCATTCGCTCCATTATGTGGAAACATGATATCATGTATAAAGCCGGTAGTACATGACGTATTGCATTGTCAGAGTAGGACCGAGCCACGGCCACAGGTAACATGCACAGAAAATTTGGTAAGTTTGTAGTGTTTTTGTACGTGTGGTTTTTCAGATATATAAGCGCACAAACAGACAAAACACTGGGACAGATAGACATACAGACACGGCGATCGCAATACTTCGCAGTTTGCATCCTTGCTGGGGACGAAGTAGGGGCTGACATGGCCGCTGAGAGCTAACGCGGGCCTCGTAACAGTCAGCTCTTCCGGGACCTCTCCGCAGTCCATACATCTCCAACATCAAAAGTGAAAACTACACTATGCCTAAACCGTACATAATAGCATACCGTGAAAGTGAGTGAGTTGCCAACGTATGTACTGTCTGTACAGAGTGTCTTTGTTGGTAATATTATGTACTAGCTGCTTACCCGACCGAAGGCCGGCCGGGAAGTCGGACCACAGGCCAATGGACCATTAAACTGGACTCAGAAGTACAAAAGCGTTTGATACGGTTCCCCATCGAAGGCTATGGGCCACTCGCGCAGGCCAGCGCGCGTGGCCCATAGCCTTCGAT
>Ga0209780_1004474_pt1 | contig 10769 bp, 5 predicted proteins | sample WorMetexBAHAMAS2_FD_187384 | JGI IMG/M metagenome (GOLD analysis project Ga0209780, IMG submission 187384) | Marine gutless worms symbiont microbial communities from Max Planck institute for Marine Microbiology, Germany - Inanidrilus exumae... | ecosystem: Host-associated > Annelida > Digestive...
TACTGAAACCTTTCAACGGAATTAACTAGATAATTTTAGATTAATTTTAGCATTTTACAAATACAGTTATTATTTAATGTTATGCTCAAAAGTAATCACAATGGCTTCATCGTAAGGAATTAATGCTGTGTGACGCGAAAACGTCCTACTTTGTACCAGTGAGACACATGCACTAAATAGCCTTCTTTTGAAGGTGAAGAGGAGAGGACTAAAATAAAATTCTACTTGTTGGTAGAGCCTCTTACACAGAAATCCAGCCTGATACCTCCTCGTTGGTACTCCTGGGCAACTATTAATATTTAATAGACAATGAGTGTGCAGGTGCAGTAGTGGCTGGAGCCAAAATTAAGGCTGGCTGACCTGTTACCAACAGGAATGGACAACCAAGCCCTTCAGGAAAGGGCAACTTCTCTGGGATCGGCATCAGAGCCACTGAGTTGCAACTTATCCAATGAAACTACAGCTGTAATACATATAGAAAAATTTCAGTTTTATTACTTGTATCTTTTCAGTCTGTGGTCGACTGAGCTTTCAGAGTAGTAGTAAGAGGAATAGGACTATTATTGTGTACTAGAACAGTTACACCACCAGAAGGACGAGTGTCAAATATAGTATTAGAAAAATTGTCATATGCATATGACAACAAAGTTTCCTGTAGGCAAAAATGCCCGTGTTAAATTCATTAGCAATAATTTGTAATTCATTAATGTTTGTTTGTATGCCTCGACAATTCTACTGAAGAATATTATGATAAGCCATAAGAAAGAAAACGAGTTTTGAATAATAAGTGTTGGAACAAATGTATAATAGTAAATGCATATAGTTAATTGTCTGGAGGACGAGGTGAGTGAGGAGGATCAAGGTCAGTTTCAAACAGACCATCGGATACATTGGAAATTGCAACCATAGATTCAAGAACATGAAATCTGTTGAGGAGGCATGGGAGACTATGTTTTCTTGTTGAAGTTTGTTGGAATACGGTTGAGCGTAAATTTTTGTTTTTGTTTTGGTTTTGTAGAGAAAGACGGTTGAATCATCCTAGCAACAGTGGCTGGTTTAGATTCAGATAACTGATCACAAGATTGGATGTGGGAGGTTCACAATTTGTATACCTCTGGAAACAGTTTTTTTTGTAGCTACAGAAGCGTATGTGATTTGAGTCTTAGGTTTGATACGCCTGCGTGCTTCAGTGAAGATAAGGTCGTGACTGTATTTGAGACATTATGATTTCTTTTCCTAGGTCGAAAGGACATTTATTTACAGACAGTTTCATCTGTTGATTTGACCACTAGATATCTTGGCCAATTTGGAACGGTTTGAGTTACAAAGCTTTGCTGTTCGTTTGATTTATTCTCATCATCAGATTTTTGTTTGTTTGACGAAGTAGATGCATCCACATTTAATAAAAAATTCATATTCCATGCTCCCTCGCTGCTGTGGACGGCCAACATGGGTGGTAACAGACCTGTTGGGCTGAGCCCAGGACAGATGTACAAGGGATACATGGGATATATAGAATGACACTGGGTCCACTCTCTGGGTCATGCTAGACCATTCAGTCTTTCAGCTCCTCACGACACAGGTCGTCACTCTGTATCATGCATAGGCCCAGGCGGTAAATTTTCCGCAGTGCCATTCTAGCCAATGAGATAAAGCCAATAGGCTTTAATGTGGAGCCAGGTTTGGGGAGGACTGGCTAGGTCCACCCTGTCTGTCTGAGAGTCAAATTGGCAGGCAAAATATGTGTTGCTTGACCCTGTCAAACTCAATGTCCAGCACTCCCTTTCCCTCTATACCACAGGTTGCATGGCACGGCAAACACCACGGAGAATAAACCTCAACTGATAATAGGTTGTCCAAAAATTATTTAATTTTCATTTTATTTATTTTTATTTATTTGTTTATTTTATTTCATTTTTAAAAATTTCATTTATTTCTTTATTCTTAATATGAAGCCCTGCATTATTCAATGTCCAGGGGCATCGTGGATGCACTGGGCTGGGGTTCCCCACCTCCCCAACTTTCAGTGTACAATCAAACAGCAGCCAACCGTTTTCTTTGGAAACAGTGCCTCTGGATACATTTCTGGGTCAGCTTTCCATCTTGGTAATGGAACAATACGTCTTCGGCTCAGAGTGTGTCGCCTGTAGCAATCAAACCAATGACCACAGTATTTCAGTACACATGCCTATATTTTAGGCCAGGTGCTAAATGCATGGATTACAAAGTGGATGGTGTAAGATTCAGAGGTAGACAAAGAAAACCAGGACAGAGGTTGTGGAAAAATGCTGTTGGACCCAACAACTAAACAAGAAGAATGCTATTAACCAAAGTAAATTGAGGGAATTAATTAATATATTGGCATCTACAAAGACTGGGAGTGAGTGAGTGAACGTATTTACTGGCTCACCAGGAATGTCTTGGCCATTAAACGTTTTGTTATTACTGACATTTTACACCATTAACAGATGAGAAAATAAAACAGTTATGAATGAGTTCAAGTAACATGCTTAATGAACTACATTCAAAGACTGAAAAAAACAATGATACACATCAGCAAGAAAAAACAGCATATAGTGCATTAATATTTATGCAGCAATCATCAGTTATCCTATGGCATGATCCATTCCAGTTGTAAAATGCCTCATGTAAAAACTGTAAGACAAAGAAACTTAAACATACTCTTTGCCTTCTTCTGCATCAATGTCGTCGACATCATATTTGCCAGCTGCTGTGTTGTACACAACAACTTCAGCAAGTATCCAGTTCTCTTCATCTTCCGGACCTTTAACACGTGCTGCAACCATGTCTCCAGGACTTGCAATAAATCCACTGTCGACGGGAACGGCGCTGCACAGTGGAGGAGGCCTACAACAGCAAAGAATACAGTAGCGTCCAAACTTTCTACAACATCTGATTTTATGTTAATTTCTTTTTATTATGTATCAGCACCTACATAGTGAAGGCAAAGTGCTCTGACTTGACAGACGAGGTTCAGTTTCCACTTTTGAACTCATGCGTCTGGAAAGGTATCCAGCCGTAACTTCTTCCATACTCACATTTTTCTTGCCTGAGCCCTCAGAGTTGTATATAATGTTACACGTCTCTATCAGAGACATTTTCCCAAAGCAAACAAATATCACAACAAAAACTGATCATTTTTGTTTTACAAGAATGATACAAACAAAAATAACTCAGATAATAACAAGCGAAAATGATGATGTTAAAGTAACTGTGTCTCTGAAAGTGTCACCATTTTTGTAATGTCACAAATCATGTAAATGCCACAACCCTACATAAAAGTGTAATAATTGATAGTGACATATTACGTTGGACAATGTCTGCACTTAACGATGCAATCAAATTCTGGTGAGCAAAGGCAATTCTGACACCACTGCTGACACCTCATGCAATAGCAATAGACTGACCGAGCCAAGGCCACAGGCAGTAGGTACAGAAAATTTCCTGAAATTTGGACTTGTGGTTTTTGACACATGCAAGTGGACAGACAGACAGACAGACACGTTGAATGCAATATTTCACCCACCTACTGGAGGCAAAGTAACTAGAATTATGGTTGCAACACAAACCAAAATCATTTTTACAACTAAACATTGCTAGTCTCAATGCAACAGTAGTCATTAAAATTGTGCAAGTAGAAACAAATAAGTTCTAACCTCTCAGTTGGCCTTCCAACCCACAGTGGAAGTGAATTGGCATTTTGTAACAACTGACTCATTAACACACCACGACGCATTATTTGCTTCTTGCGATTACCATCTGACAAACATAAACACTAAACCATCACCGAAGCCAATCAGCACAGACCTTGTGAATTATAATGAAATGAGAACGACAGATAAAACACAGACATTATAAATTGTTAAGAATGGCTTAATCAATCTGCAGGCATCGAACTCAAACTACGTAACAATTTTGAAATGCATAGCTGTTGTTTTTGGGAACTAATAGAATCATTAAAAACATACAGATGACGAATAAGACAAATAAGATAGTAAAGCATTATATTAAAATGGCAAAGCCCAACCAATTTAGTGGCCAAATAAAGCAGTCAGTCTGCTGTGTCTGTCTGTCTGCCCGACTAATACCTTTCACAAGAATTGATCACTGACCTAGATATTTTTGGAAGCTGTTTCAACTTGATTCTATCTAGGTCAAGTTGATGTCAAGGTCATAGGCCAAGATAAGAGGATGACAAGTTCCATTAAAGATGCAGTTGAAAGTAAAAGTGAAGTCAGGAAAACCAATTGCAGCACTATAGATGAAAAGCAGACCTCAACTGAAAACTGTAAATAAGTAACAGCCACTGGAAAACTCAGTCATCTAAAAATGTTGCTAAATTGGTTGGTGTAACCTCGAGAGAGGGCTGTTCCAGTTGATAACAGCAAATGTGAGCAACAAAAGCTAAAACATACTGCCATCTCGAACTGATTTTATCTCAGAAATTTTTTCCAGGGTTCGTTTCAACAACCTGAAAGAAACAGCAATAATTACAATCATTTTAAAAGCCAACATTTCATTACAAGAGTGAAATATACCAGCATTATTACGTTAAACTAAGTTTCACTAACATGTAATAGAAAACTATTACTGTACTAGTGGTTTGACAGTGTCAGTTTCGACCTAGATTAACCTTCACAAGTCAAAAAACAAGAAGCTCTGCTACGGCAGAGGGATCGTATGATGCACTAGTAAATTTGTGTCATGTTTCACGAGGTATGGGAGTTAGAAAGATTTCACACAGCAAAAGTGACCACCAAGGTCAATACAAGGGCATTGGCAATGGTGCCATTCAATAAGCCACATATGATTGCCTTAGTGTTCCATTCAAACCATTGCAACTATGTCTCTATCTTTCACCATTGACGAGATGGGCAAAATTTAAAATAACTGGTAACGTGACCCTGATCACGCCCATTAAAAAGCAGTCTGTCATCGAAAGCCAAGCACTTGATATATTCTACCTGACCCTGATCACGCCCCTTTTAAGGGTGATTTGTCCTCCACATGCTGGGTCTTTATATAGCATACCTGTGTACAAAATTTGATCACTCTAGCTTCAGCTGTTCCAGAGCTATGGTTGGTGCCCACCAAAATTTAAACGGTTCACGTGACCTGACCACGCCTCATTCACTCAGGGATGACTTATCATCCACGGGCTAGGACTTCTACCATCAACCTGACTTCCAAATTGGAAGCTTCTATCTCTACTCACTACGAAGATATGAAAAGGGACACAAAATGTCGAAAATGGAGTGGTTTGGGGTAGTTATGGTTCATCCAAGGTCAATGAAAACTGCGCCATTTGATAAAATGCATATGAGTTCCTATTAACATCCCATAGTAACTATACCTCTATCTTGCACCATTTCTAAAGATACAGCGAGATATTGGTTAAACGTCGTCGACCGTAACCTACCCCACCGCTATTTGGCGCCCCCGGTGAGGGTGACACCATTGGAATTTCGCTGAGATCTTTGGCATCAGTAAACTAGAATCCCGTATGGTGTTGTCTGCATAATCCTAGGTTTAACCATCTTCGTAGAACTTCGACTTGTGACAGATGGATGGACAGACACATGATGACAGCATATACCACACTAGCATAGCATTGCACAGTTATAAAGTAAAAGCAAAAAGATGCATTATTAACTTAACATTTATTATGTGGCGACTACTGACTGAAAGCTGCAGAACAACCTTAGGCAAGTTGTTCACACCTATGTGCCTCTGTCACCCAGCAGTCTAACTTGCTACCAGGCAAGGGGTGGTGATGCTGTGCGACTGGGAAGGTAACCGCAGGCCTGGAGGAAAATAATGGTAGCCTACCACCGGATGGCTGACTTGTAGTCACCTGTGGGCAGACTGCCTGTACACCGGGATCAGCTCTGGGCTCAATGCTCTGTAACAAGTATGGGAAGCCTTTACCTTTTACTGACTGAATTAAACATGTGCATATATCACACATGTACATTACTTAGTGCATACTAATCATCATCCTTATGCAACTGAGGGTACTGGCAATGCCAAGCCAATGTAAAAGGAGCAATGGTACCTTCCCACAGGAGTCAGTTAGTGGCTTGGCTAAATAAAGGCTGAGATCCAGTAAGTGAATGGTGTTATGAAGGGCATCTGGCCATACAAAAAAATTAGCACAAATCATGACTCAGGATCAAGGCGGAAATCAGTTAACAAAAGTTCACCAAAAAAGATGAAAATTAAACTGGCACATGTTTCTGATGTAATTAAATGACTTTAATTAGTCAGATACGCATAAAAATTTATAAAACAGTTCCAAAATTATAAACACATGTAAATATCATTTGATGTTTTCCGATATTCAAAACAACACCACAAGATCTGAGAAGCTGTACAAGAACAACAAAGTACAATAATGCAACAGTAGAAAGATACCCACTCTATTTCACTTTCAGCATCTTGCATAGCATTGGTGTAAAGACCTTTTAATTTGTTCTTGTAGTATGGTGAAACTGCATAAGACACACAAGATTGTTCATTATGACAAATTCATAACAGATTATTACCAATTTCCATTCAATATATGGTGTGATGTCTGACTCATTTGCAGTATGTCATGGTCTTAGGTAAGGTTGGGGAATTGCTCTAGACCTGTTCCTAAGCCCAAATGGTTACACGATGATGGAGTATTCTGTACTTTGGGGTAGGCCTCGTGTGAGCCTAATGAATGAGATCTTCATGGATTTGAATTTGCACATGATGTAGTGCTAACTGCAGAAATGACGGAAGTGCTTGCTTGTCATTACTCTGACAGTCATGCAGGAACAACTGGCAATGCTTGGCCTTCATATTAATTGGTCCAATACAAAACTTAGATCTGCCAGTGTGGTAATTCATTCATGTTCAAGAGTCCAAATACAGATAGATAAGTTGAAGTGGTCGACTCATACATCTATTTGGGAAGCATGATCAACTCTGGTGGCATCAGAAATAAAGTCATGCAAAGAACAGGCACTGCCCAGACTTGTATGAATTTACAGAAAAAATTAATCCAGAAGTCAAACATCTGGCTGGATACCAGAGTATGTTTGTTTAGGACCTACATATATAGTTCCATCCTGATGGATGGTTGAGACATTGGCCACAACAAGGAACTTGTGTGCTCGGACTGACTTTGAGTTATAATGTATGCCAACAAACAATAAGTAATAAATGCTAAGATGCCATGCCACTTGCTTACCACTTTTTTCAGCCTGCACACGTTCCTGTGTTTTTGTAACATTTGTAAGATTATGTTCTCCACGGGATCTCTCTTCCTGCATACAACAAAAAACAGCATGGAAACAGCAGTGCAAAAAATGAATAATCACTAACTTCAATAATCATTATCATCTGTCAGTCACATGTTCATTATTGTTGTTTTCCATTTCTGTATGCACTGTTCAGCAAGAGGTAAGAAATAAAATAACATGTTAAAGCGCACAGATTGTCAATAACAGATGAATGACTACAAATAGCAGCAATGTCACACAGTCCACCTAACACATCAAGAAAGACGTTTTATGTGGATTGTATAATATAGTTCTTATTTTTAGTCAATGACATCACATACTCCACAGTCCACATAAAACATCTTTCTTGCCTGCACACTACAACACATGTCTACACATTGCTTTAACCACAGTTACAAAAAACAAATACTGTTGATCACAGTATTCTATTAAGTCATTTGACATATAACGACCCTTTTAAGGACCAAAGAAACAGACACAGACAGACAGACAGACAGACAGACACACACACACACGCACGCACACACACATACACACAGAGAGAGAGATTCGGTTTTATATGTAATAAACTGTAATCATCAAGTCTATCTAGCATGATACGATACAACAAGCTGAAGGGATGCATGCACTAAAAAGTTAAGATACTACAGTTACAAATAACTAGTTGTCTTTTTTCCAAGAACTTCAGGACAGAACATACATTAAATACAATTAAGTTAAAAAGCTTGCATCAATGTGGAGCAAATTTTGACTTATCAGTCACATCAATGGTATACCAACATTCACTGTTTTTTTGTGATGGTACACACAAGTATGGTCAACAGTATGGTGTAACGGAACCTTTTTCATGCTGCTGTCTAATAACTGAACATCTTTCAATCAAAATTAAATCACTAAAGCTAACCAAAGTCATTCATTCAAAAATCACTAGTACACAGTCAAACTCTCTTTCTATGTGTCTGTTATTTTATCGGAGATTTTATATGGCATTAATTGGAAACATCTCCATCCTTGGTGATGCAAGCAATGCCTTGAACTTGTACACCATTTTTGCAGTGATAAGTTTCTCTTTATATTGCCCTGAATAACTGTATTTTTTGTATACAACAATCGATGGAAATTAACAGAATTATTATAAGAGCAGCATGTGAAACAGAATTTTCAAAATTAATATTGCATTATAGAACCTGAATAGGAAGGCATCACTTGCATGAAGAAATATAGTGAAAATAACTTAAGTGAGTGCTAGTATTAAACGTGCTGTTTTTAACTACTTCACATCTATTTCTACTGCTGCTTCATCATAAATGATTAAGTGGTTAAACTAGTGTCTTACTTGTATGTTTGTGAGTAGATATGTGTGTGTGTTTCTGTATTTGACTGCTTGTGTTATTACTTTTTTATATTTTATCTACCTTCGTGGTGAATAAACGCTATATATATTATACACACGTACAGTCGCGTATAAGCACCTTCTGTTTCCAGAAAAACACTGCCAACATTTAACACATGGCAGTCTTTCCATCCAGAAACAAAATAATTCCTTACATCATTACTGAGTTACTTATGTATCAACAAATGTGCAGATATTTCCCACAGATATGTTCCTACAGTACATGCCAATTAGTAAAATTCTGCAAGAAAAACAGTGCCAGGTATCATTGTTAACACAATATGAATTAAGTGTCAGATTGACACAGCTAAGTACATTAAGCATGTTACCAGCATAACACAGCAATGCATTTGCCAAAGTCAACTACTAATAAAAATCACAACAAATTAACACAGCATGAATACCCAAAAATAAACCCCGTAAAACTTTGTTTATTAACACTATTAAGTAGCTAGTTAGTTGGAGTTTAACATCCCCTTTCAGCACAAATATGGCTATATCAGAGACAACCACCATTAAGTAAAAAGTTATAATCTGCAACATTTGGAAAAATTATTGCACAAGCTAGTGTCATACCTGAACCTGGTGTATTAAATGATGTAGTTCATTTAGAAGTCCCTTTATTTTTACGTCAGATGATGTGCTTCCGCTGCCAGATGCATAATCTCCGCCACCAGACCTCGATTCCCGAATCGAGGAGCCACTTGCACTTGATTTCACACGTCCCATGTTCAGTCAGCTACAACTATAAAAATATCAGATGAGACAATACTATGATCAAATCAAATATGGAATGAACTTAAAACAAGGAGTAGCAAATAATTTGTATTCAGGTTTGCTACCATTACCACAACACTTCAGTTTTCTGATACATCAGACCCCAGTAATATGTTGCCTGTGACAACATCGACAACAACATCTTAATCATCTGCCTCCCATCTTGGTTCGGCATCAATGGCTCTGTTCTCAGCTGGTTCAAATCTTACATATCATCTTGCTCCTTTCGTGTTAAATGTGATAACAATCTCTCATCTTTTCATACTTCCTCTTGCGATGTTCCCCAAGGACCTGTTCTCGGCCCTCTACTCTTCATCATGTACATTAACCCTCTCAGCACTCTGATCTCTCCCCTTTCCTTTGACCACCACCTTTATGCACATGACACTAAGTGCTTCTTCTCTCCACCCAGTGCACCCACTCAACTTTGACTCAAGCATTTCTCACCTTCAAAACGCTCTTCAGCAGATCTCTTCCTGGATGACTGCTAGTCTTTTTACTCTTAACTCCACTAAGACTGAATTCTTGCTCATCAGACTCAAAAACCAACTTGCCAAAATACACAATTCTTCAATTGACACCTCCCACTCTGCTTGCTAACTTCACTTTATCTTTGACGAACATCTTACCTTCTCTGACCAAATTACATCTCTCTCCAAAGCCTGTTACTATCACATTCGTCAGCTGCGCTGTATCCGGTCTTACCTCAATTCATCAACTGCCTGTACCATTGCTACCTCTATCGTTCACTCGAAACTTGATTAATATAATTCTTTCTACTATTAACTCCCTACGTCTCAATTATCCCATCTCCAGCAGTCTATCCAGAACTCTCTTGCTCGCACTGTCGTTAAAGCTCCTAAGTACTTTCATATCACTCCCATCCTATGTTCTCTCCACTGGCTCAGAATCAATGAATGCATTGAATACAACCTCTTTTCTCTTACCTACAAAGTTCTCACAATTACCCAACTTCCATACGTTCATAAACTCATCTGTGTTCAAGGTCCTTGCAGTACTCGTTCTTCGTCAGTCATTACTCTTGCTCGGCCACCTTCATCATCCTCTCTAAAAATAACTGATCACTCCTTCCGTTAAGCGTCGCTTCACCTTATCTCTGGAAACAACTCCCTTTGTCTCTTTGTCAACCTTATTCTGGTATAAGTTCCTCCATTTTTGACTAACCCATTCCTCCACCCATCACTTCTTCCTCTTCTGATTCACCACTCTGCTCATCCATAACTCCCTCTCTTTCACTCTCGGCTTAAAACCTACCTGTTTCACAAATCCTACCCCCCCCCCCCCCC
>Ga0209780_1004475_pt1 | contig 10768 bp, 3 predicted proteins | sample WorMetexBAHAMAS2_FD_187384 | JGI IMG/M metagenome (GOLD analysis project Ga0209780, IMG submission 187384) | Marine gutless worms symbiont microbial communities from Max Planck institute for Marine Microbiology, Germany - Inanidrilus exumae... | ecosystem: Host-associated > Annelida > Digestive...
CCATTTGACTATTATTACGGTTACCGTAATAATAGCGTATGCGGCAGATGTAGCTATAGTTCCGGTTGCCGGATCAATAGCCAGTTGGCTATTTTTACGGTGACCGGATCAATATCACCTGCCTTCTCTGATCACTGCTCTGGTCGGCGGTTTACTGATGTTTACTCATCAGTGTACTTTGAGTTACAAAACAGCCATGTATTGCCAATTTCTGTAAGTGCTCAGTGTTAGGCCTACAATGACGGCAGCTGCAGTTACGTATAACAAGGCAAAATGAGTTGACACCTTAACTGAGCATGTAGGCTTATTGATAGACAAATATGTCCGTCTTCGGGGACTGACGTATATCCACACATGCCGATCCTATGTCAGCATGCTGCACGAACTTGATAGACACGCCGCAGAGTCATGAAGTGGAACATTCATCGTCCTTCACACACTGGCCGATTTGTCCGATTTTGGGCTTTTGGGGAAGCAAAGTTCCCCAAAATGTGTTATTCCCTGTCTTGGAAGCCAATAAACTGCGGTGCAAAATTTGACACTGCTAGCTTTATCCTTGGTGGAGAAATCCATAACCATACAAGCACACACACACAAAACAAACAAACATTAACTGATATATGCACACCTTGCTTATCGGCATGTGTGGATAACAAATTAACAATGCCTGAGCTCAGTGCACAATGCTCAAGGGCGGTGGATTAGGCACTTATTAATGTGATTCAACTTTATGTGGATTGATGTCGTCATGTCGTTATATGACTTAATTAGCATTTTTACTATTTTTGTATAACTGACTTCAGACCTACCAAGTCTCCCGCATCTCACCAGAAACTCCTGCATCTTGCGGGAGACTCCTGTATTTTGGACTTCATCTCCCGCTCACTCGCCGCATCATCCAAATCTCCCACATTTTATAGACAGTGATTGCACGCTGTAACAAGATCAATTGTCAGTTTTACTTACTTAGTTATTGTCAGAATGACACAAGCCAGCTCGCCTGCAGACGCAGTCTTGCAGGTTTGTTAGGAGAAATGAGTACCAGGTTATAATGTCACTCATTGTGTGCATCATGGAAATGTGTTAGCACATGTGCTGGCACAATATGCTATAATAGGTTATTATCCCACTTACCCGGCAACAGCAATGCAATAGCAAAACTATTGGCAATAGTATGCAAATGTGCCAACTCGTTACAGAATGCCATTTATTGTGTGCTCGGTCATGAACGTAGGATATAGCACTAAACAACTAAAGAAAACAGCAAGTAATCATTATGCATTGGCAAATCAAAATGTAAGCCTACAGCAGAACAAAGCAAGCATGTACTATTGCATAACTGCTAAGTTTAATGCAACATCAAGTGAATTTAGTGTCAACAGTCGTAGGCGCCAGAACCGTGTAGGCTGTGTTGTCAGTTTGTTGCCGTGTAGGTTGGCTCATTTCCATTTTAACATATTGGCTTGGCCAGCAAAACATGGTGTTATAGTCTCTATATTCTGCAAGCATCTCTTGATGAAAATGCCGCTCAGGATGCACCAAAGCATGCCGTTTCAAATTAAAAATTCACAAAATGTCAACTGATGGCATCTTCAAATCGCCAAAATATCGTTCCCTGTAAGGTAATTGGGGACAACAGATCAAATGTTGATGTTAGTATTTTCACAGGAAGCTCATATTTAACCATTTCTATGCATGCGCCATGATAATACGGTCAAAAATTGCCAGAAGTGTTGCTAAATTGCCAAAATGTCAGTTCTCGTATATGAAATCCACCCACACAGAAAATATAATATCAGACCAGACTGTAGATAAAAAATACTGCTAGTTCTGCACATAACTATGGACAATTTACGATTACTATGTTTAGTAGTAAACGTCTGCAGAGGGACCGCGTGACGCCCACGTATAAATTCCTAGCAGATTCATAAATTCAACGAAACAAATTGGGGTCTGTGCATAGTGTACACAGCAAAAGAGATCATTCAATTTCAATAATAGCACAACCTGCTATGCAGCCTTTTATCAACATTTTTTGCTCACTTGTTAAACTTAGATGGCAGGCAGAAACAGCAGTGAAGAACTGACATTTGCAAAGATGCATTGATGTTGTAAAGTATGTTAACTTAATATGTGGATGTGATCCAGCAGGCGTTAGCATAATTGCAGTTACTTCTTATTTGCATTTGCATTTTTGATTCCATTCTCATTTCATAAATAAATAATTATTCTGGTCCTTTCTAATATAGTTTTCTCCATAATAATAACTGCATTATACGGTATTTTACCATCATGATAAATCTTGCGCTGAGCCACAGTTGTTGCTGCAGTCGTATACAACTGATGTTGGCCAGTTTTCACAGTGTAGGCAATGCAGACGACCAGCAACTTTTGTCAGCAAACAGTCATTCACAATGTAAGACAGTGCGAACATTTAACACATCATGGAATGTTGTCTGAAAATTATTTTCCCACATGCTCTAAATTTGGTGACGTGCTTGATGCATGGCAGAGAGTGGCAGAGAGAAGAGAAGACAGGACTCCAGTAATGCCAGTTCAGATACTCAGTCCGATGTCGGAGACAAGTCGGTGAAGAAAGTGCCGTGGAGCAAACGTCAGAAGCAGCAGGAGAAACTGCGACACCACGGTACAGTTACTGGATGCACTGGGTTTCATGATTAATTGATTATTACTACAATGATGTTTGTCAACTTGGGGCTGACAGCTGGCTCATGTAGAGAGCATGCAATATAGTCACATGAGAACCGGAAATTGAGTTTTATAGCTGCATGTGTATGTGCATGAATGCATGTCTGCAGGTGTGTTTATGCATTTTTTTAAAAATAATTTGCAGCTCTGACTTTTTGAACAGACACTGGTTTTCATGATCACGGTACATTTACATTAGGCCTACATTTTTCTGTGTTTATTGTTTGTTTGTTTTCTGTTGTACTCATCAGCAGCTGCGAGAAGAAGGCAGCTGGCATGTTCACTGTCTGTTAGTGTTTCAGCTGATGAATGACAGTTCAGATCAGTCTTGTTGTCCTCGAGGCCTGGCGTTGGCCTCGAGAATCCTTGAGGACACCATTTGGAGATCTAGACCTTGGCCTGGAATTGCCAGGTTTCGGCTTTGCCCTTGCCAATGCACGTATTGGCCTTGGCCTTGCCAATGCAGATCTTGGCCTTGAATTGCCAGGTCTTGGCCTTGGCCTTGAAGAAAAGGTCTTGGCCTCGGCATCGGATCGAGGCCGAGGCCAAGACCTTTCTAAGACTTCAGAAAAGTCAGGAAAAATTTTGTTGATATTTAGTACTGCTATTTTTTGCTTACCTTTATGTTACAAATCTTTTTATTTTATTTTTACTGTACACAGTGTTAAGCTACCTTGTTAAGGAATAGCTTTATTTGCAACGAGTACAATAGTAGGAATGAAGAAATAAAACAAAGATGGAGAACAAATTAGGTACACAACTACTAATGTTTAACATAACTGCAGACAGTTCTTTAATCCTCAATATTTGCTGTTTTGTTCGACTATTTTGTCACAATAGTCACAGTGAGAATTATGGCTTGTGCTTGTAGTTGTCCTTGAAATTATTTTGTGTCTTCGACCTTGGCCTTGAAAAAAGCCTTGGCCTTGGAAAATTTTTATATCCTTGGCCTTGGACATAAAGTCCAAGATAACAGTACTGGTTCAGATCATAATAGTTTTCTGGCTGCTGTTACTTATGTTGGAGCAACACATGGTAGTTGAGTGATGAAGAAAGTTAATGAGGTCCGGAAAGCATTGCAGTGCATATATGAAACATGTTGACAGACAACATGGCAGCATCACCTCGGTCTAAAAACAAGCCTCCACACGCTGCCACTGAACGCAAGTCATCGTCTGCGGTGTCACGTTGTTGTTCATGGTGTTTCATCTCTATGGTCATTGTATTCTCGTGTGCTGCTGCTTGTGGTACTTTTGTCCTCATCAATTACGACATACAAGTACAGTCTGTCAGTGATGTCATTGGTGAGTCATATGTAGCTCTATTCCTGTTCATTTTCAAATTTTTCTTGAAGATGTTTATTTTAATACTACTGAATTTGGCAGGTGATATTTAACTTATATTGCCACAACATATAAAATGGAACTGTCTCTTGAAACAGGACTTTTCCCATGGTGTAAAGAGTAGGCAGAATTGTCTAAAAGGCAGGACCAGAAGTCCTCTCTACTTCTCATGAATATTCATACATACGGTGGTATGATCCATTAGCAGATGATACATACAGAATGTCACCATTTTAACCTGCATCCACATGTCACTTGAAAATGGCTTTATTATTTGGCTTGAACCTCAGCTTCAGCCGAATATTGGATTCACTTTACGGCGCATTTTGGCAATGTACACGCGTTCAACTATCACTCCGCCGAAAGTGAACCGATTTGGATGATATCTGCAGCACTCTGAGACTCAGAGTACATTGTTGGGGTTTGGCCCTGGTAGATTTTGGGCACGATCCGCGCAAAATTAGAAATTTAGTTTTTTTGTCAGGTAAGCAACACACGATCTCTCCGATTTCCCATCGTATGTCGATCGGTGTCACGATGAAAACTTTTCAAACCAAATTTTGGGAGTTGTACTGTAAGGGGTTGTTTTTTCGTTAAAAAATGCAAAAATTTCTGAAAAAAAATTTATATCTTGCAACTTCAGGCCACCGTAACTCTGCAATGATGACATATTGCCAGAAATTCACTTCCAAAATAAGCCTTTATGAGATTTCTAGTTTCATTTCTACCATTGGACTCAATTTAAAGTCATTCCCCTGGCGTGTACACTCCGTACAAGAAACTTTCCCAAATTTTTTGCGACGTCCGATGCGGGTTGACAACACAGCAGATAACGCCGACAGACGCAGGCAGCCATTCACCATCATCTATTGAGTCACGTGACACTAGGCCGTGTCAAATGCAGGAAGTAAACAGCTTGTGCACAAATAGCCGAGCGCTTCCAGTTGAATACTGTATTGTGGGCATTCCACACAATACAGCCATCTAGTTACCCTTAATTACTTGTGGCACACTGTTCCCATATAAAAACTAAAATGTTCATTCATTTTGTGAGTGACCACAAACAGAGTGAATGGAAGTTATTTGCAGGGTTTATTTACATCGACTTTCCATTGCTTACTAATTTCATTCCATTAACTCAAGAGTTACACAGTTTTAGCAAACAGTTAGTTACTGGGTTTATATACTGAATTTCACATTTTTATCGACTTACTAAGTTTTTCAGAGCATTATTAATGGAACTTATTCGTTCTAATTAAATGTAGAATTGACGACGGCAATAATTCTGGTTTGTTGATCGTTGTTCTCCGGCTTTATTGACGTACCTCCTGCAGCACTAACACAAAGAGTGTGCATTAGTGATTTTTGAATTACTGGATTTAATTGATGATGGATAACAGTGTAATTGACAATTACGGATGTTTGCTTAATTGGTTGACATTTTGTAATCAGTGCCAGTTCTGTTGCTGCTGCTGCTGCTGCTACTATGAGATTCATCATTGGACATGCACTGTTAACAACTGTTGATGTGTTTAAACAAATCTTAGCTAATTTTATCAAAAGACAGTGTGAATGAACCTCAAAAAGTTGTTCAGAACTACAGCTTCATTAACATTGCCATAACTGAAGTCCACTGAAGTTAAGTGCAGTTCAGTTGCAGGACTGTTTATATTGCCAATTCAGTTAATTTTGGTGATACGGTATGACCGTTCATATCGCCATATTGAACTGAATTTAACTGAACTAGCCAGTTCAGTTTGGCAGTATGAATGCTCCTGCAAGGACCCACTATATCCCAAGTTCTATTCAGTTCATTTCGGCAGTGTGAACGGGCATTACATGGATTATTATTTTAATGTGTTTTCAGACATGATACAGTTGAACTTCTACAAGCTGACAGAAATGTACTTTGGTGAGATGACTTCAGCTGAGACAGAGAGCGGAAAATCCAGTGACATCAATAATGAAAGAACTGAACGTGATTTACACGAGGCTCATGAACAGCCAGCATCAGTACCGAGCCGTGATGATGATGATGATGCTGATGATGACGATGTCGAAGCTGATGAACTGTCGGAAGCTGAGCGGCTGGAACGACTGGCAGTTGTCAGAAAGACTTATGAGGATCTGCAAGCACAACACGAGTACCTGAATGTGGAACTAGAAAACCTCCAGCAGTTGAGGGAAGCGACAATTCAAGGACGATTTTCTATGGAACAAAGACTGCAAGAAATGGACGTACGGGAAGAGGAAGGGAAACTGGGGCAAGAGGGGCAGAACAAGGAGCTTGAAAGGCAGAAGGAAGAGAGAAGAATGGAAGAGCAACAGAAACGTGAGGAACTGGAAGAACTTGAAGAACAACGGAGACTTGAAGAGCAGAAAGAAGAACAGCGAAAGCTGGAAGAACATAAAAGATTAGAAGAAGAGCAAAGAAAGTTGGAAGAACAAAGAAGACTTGAAGAACTAAGGAAACATGAAGAACAAGAAAGACTAAAAGAACAAATGAGATTGGAAGAACAGAGAAAATTAGAAGAACAAAGAAAATTACAGGAAGAGCAGAGAAGGTTAGAAGAACAGAGAAGGCTAGAAGAACAAAGAAAATTAGAAGAAGAGCAGAGAAAGTTGGAAGAACAAAGAAGACTTGAGGAACTGAAAAAACGAGAAGAACAAGAAAGACTTGAAGAACAGAGAAGACTGGAGGAACAGAAGAGACTGGAGGAAGAACGGCTGATGGAAGAGCAAAGAAAACAAGAGGAACAGCAAAAGTTGGAAGAACAAAAGAAGCACGAAGAACAACGGAAAATGGAAGAACAAAGACGACTGGAAGAGGAGAGACAATTAGAACAGCAAAGAAGAGAGGAAGAGAGAAGAATATTGGAGGAGCAACAAATATTGGAAGAAGAGCGGAAACTCGTAGAACAGCGAAGGTTGGAAGAAGATAAGAAACATGAGGAAGATGAGAAGAAGAGAGTGGAAGAGCAGCAGAGGCAGATCGTGGAAGAGTGGAAGAGGAAAGAGGAGGAAAGACAGCGAGCAGAACAAGGAACGATGAGAGAAGGAGAGGAAAAGATACAGCAGCAAGACACGCAGGGAGAACCCGTGCAAGATTACGTACAGCAGCGTGATGAGCATTGAAACAGAATCACCTGACGAACGTAGTAGATGTACGTCAGGTATACGCAGACAGCTGACCGTAGCAAGTTTTACGACTTAGGATGAATGATGTCTAGATTTCTGCTTGTGGCCGCGTGATACAACCCGTCAGTGTGTTGAAATTGTTTCTTTAGCCGATTTTGTGAATGTTCCGTATATGCATTAACGCATGTGGACGTCGTGTGTAGATATTTTTATCATTGTATGAGGAGCCATTGTTTAAAATGTTAGAGGTTCCATAACTGCAGTGGAAGTCCATTGCTTTGTTGTTTTCACGTGTGAAGTGGCTGTAAGGCATCGCTATCAGTTTGTTTATTTTTGACTCTTTTATTGGTTACTTATGATTTTATCTGGCAGCTCCCAGACTGTTAACAGAGTCGTTTGTCAAGCTTTCTGTCCAGGGTTGCCACTCTTGTGATATTGGAATTCAAGGACTGTTCGAGGACTTCTCCAATCAAATAATATATGTTATCAGGGACTTTACCGAGGACGTTATGACATTGACAACAAGTCAACAAGTGGAAAATGCATTCCCGGAAATGCTACAGATGCTAGCAACTATACTGCGAAAGTAATTATCATTTCAAGTCTCGCAGAATTTTTTTGTAGCATCCAAAGTAGGTGTGAGGACATTCAAGGACTAGGGTCATTTTCAAGTACTTTTGGGGCCTTGAAATTGCCACTGTTAACTTCAAGAACTGAGGGCTGATTGGCAACCCTATCCGTGTTTCCTAAGTCCGTGTCTGGCATGTCTCCATTGAAGTATTATTGTGCTTTGGTACTACCACACACCCAACTGTAATGTATGCGTGTCGTGCAGTTGGCTCCTTGTTGCATTGCTATGCCATCCAAAATGTCGTACACCGACCACAAATTTGTGTATTCGTGCCTTAATGCTAAATATTGCACACAGTACTGCACGTTAAATGGACGTCCATGTTGTTGCATGTAGCCCATAGACTAGTGTCTTTCAGGGATGCCGTTACTGTGAGAATATCATATCTGTCTAGGCAGCTTGCAGTGGTTGTGTTGTCGGCCAATCCACTGTTGTTTTTATTGTCCAACAGACAATGACAGTTTTATTTGGCGATTTTTATTTGCTTCGTTGTTATCAGCGAGTTTCATCATACTTGGCGTAATGTGAACATGCGTGTGTGTGCCTGTGTGTCATTTCACAGTGGACAGTTCAGCTGAATTTTTAGATCTTAATCTGTGTGAGTGCCAGGACTCAATATACGTTGTTTTATTTCTTATTGCTCAAGTAAATGACGAGATACAGGTGCCTGCAGTCACCTAGTTCGGGCCTCACCTATGGAGGATCATCACAGGGTTGTTGCGGCGTCACTTCAGAGACTTCCATTTAAATGGAAGCGGCGTCGCGGTTGGCCAGCAACTTCTTGACTACATGCTGTGGAGAATGAACGCAAGCCATTGAACCTAAGACTGAGCTCGGCCTGGCATAAAGTATGTGACAGAACGCGTTGGCGTGAACTTTTGTCAGTACGGCAGACTACGGCTACGCTCCTTCCAGCGAATTGCCAGTGAATGAATGAAGTAAATGTCCTGAATGTGTTGTATCGTCTCTGAACCTAGGACCCGATGATGGCAGAATCATTAATAGCCCGCATCATATGCTTTGCACAATATGCGGGCTATTGCTACAGACGAAGTACCGTCCGTTGTGTCTGTTGGTCTCGTTCGTGAACCCTGCAAGCACGGCTGAACCGACCGAGATGCCGTTTGGGAGCTGACGTGCGTGAGCCTGAGGAACCATGTATTAGAGAGGTCGAGATCCCCACAGAAATTGGCAATTTTTGGGGGTTTTCCGACCCATTGAAAAGCGTTCGCAGTCTGTCTGCTGCGGTGTTCACAGCAAAAGGATCATTTAATCGTCAATAACGACACAACACGCAATGCGGCCTTTTATCAAAATTCTTTGACCACATGTTATTATTAGTATTCAAAAGGCATGCAGTTTTTCTGTCTCCAGTAGAACCATTGTTGTTAACGGCATTATGATGGCGGCTGTTGTTTGTTTATGCCTACTTCAAAGTTGTTTGCAGTTTCAAATAACTGCACGTTACTACATGTGTATTTAATTTTGCCACCTGGCAGTTTATTAATAACATTCTGATGTTTCTAATGCATTATAGTGCTGTTTTAAATCACGTAAAATAAATTATAACAAACAGTTTAGTGAGTTTGGCGACATGTTGTGTTACTTTGCGTTGTTTATGTAAGCTCGTAATTCATCAGCAAGCGGTAGTATCTCGAAGTAGTGCAAGACACAAGAGTACTAATGTGAAGTAGACTGTGATATATCACACCTTTCACACGCTAACATTGTGTCAAAACTAGCCTACTCGTTATTACTTCACTCCCGGTATATTGGGGCACTAATTAAGTATTGTGATCAACGTATCTGTATTTCTGTTTGTCTGTCCGCTCGCATATGTCGGAAACCAGATGGCCAAATTTTCTGTACGTGTTACCTGTGGTCGTGCCTCGGTCCTAAGACGACGGTGCGGTACGTTATTTACTTCCGTTTTTGTGGATGACTAAAACGGAGGGAATAGATAAACCCGAATCATAGACGACGCGTAGGCCTATGCTTCATCCAATTCGCCAGGTGGCGGCACCGGGGCGACGTTTGCAGTCTCCGATCTTGTGAGGTCATGCGGTGTTTGACTTATAACAAACTGTTCTGTTCTTTAGCCGTCCTCGATCATCGAGGACGGCTAAAGAACAGAACACTGTGTTTAGATCGCCGTCGGTCTGTCACCTAGTGAGCCCTGCAAAAACAGCTGTAGCGATCGAGACGTCGTTTGCGTTGACGATTGTGGTGGGCCCATGTTGCATATAGCGGACCGCTTTGGGCGAATACTGTATTGTACTCATTCAACACAATACAGCCTTCTAGTTAGTAGTTACTGGATGTGAATGAACAGGATGAAGACGAAAAGAGATGGGGAAATGATGAGAGAGTTAGAGTAAGAAACTCATGTTGAAACTCTGGGTACGCCACCTTCTACATTTAATCTGCAATAATTATGTGCATGTGCGCGTGCAGAAACTAATGGTAGATTGTAAGTCTATACGTAGCGGTCTTTGCGTTGTCTCTGCTGGCATAGATAGGACTAGGCCTATGATTAAATGCTACAAAATCTACACTCTGTACCTTCGCACACAATATCGACACTGTCAAACATCGTACTGATATGCCATTTTTTCTCATCAGGATGTACGTATAGGGGCTATACAGCAACTGAACTACACATTTACGCAACGTATGCTATGTGATAATTACACAATAACATAAACATGTATGTATATGACGAAATCGCATAACATAGCCTGCAAACTTATGAGCAATGATGCACAACAACGCTGTCATACGTCGTCCTGATTGGTCGACATCGCGACTGACTAACACAACCAGTGTTAATGCCACTGCCTTGGCGGGCGGACGGTCGGGCGGCCCAAGCCTGGCTTGTATATTTAAGTAACCGTTAATTTCGTGCTTGTCAGCAGGCTTAAAGTAAGGGGAGGTTCGGGGGTCCCCC
>Ga0209780_1004476_pt1 | contig 10767 bp, 9 predicted proteins | sample WorMetexBAHAMAS2_FD_187384 | JGI IMG/M metagenome (GOLD analysis project Ga0209780, IMG submission 187384) | Marine gutless worms symbiont microbial communities from Max Planck institute for Marine Microbiology, Germany - Inanidrilus exumae... | ecosystem: Host-associated > Annelida > Digestive...
TGTTATATTTGCAGGTAATACTGTGTGATCCATGCCTAAGCGCTTTGAGATATACATAGTATATAAAAGGCGCTATATAAATACGCTTCCTTTCCTTTCCTTAACCCACTAAATCTTGAACGGTTGCATGCACATGACAACTAAATTGTTTTAACAGTTGCAGCGGTTCACCATGTTTGTTTTTCCTAAATTTAAAATTTTAACTGTGGCTATGGTTCTCATGCTTAATGTCCTGGTAATGGGTCAAACCATTGCTAAGCTATGGTGATTTAACAGTCTTCAAGATGGCGTCCGTCCATCATCTTGAATTTTTAAAAGTTGGAAATTTTAACTGCCGGCACAGTTCGGAGGGCCAATATACCTTTACGAGCCAAATTTCATGCCGAACAGTCAAACCGTTTCCGAGATATGGCCATTTTTCCATTGTTCAAGATGGCAGCCTTCAGCCATCTTGTATTTTAAAAGTTCGAAATTTTAACTACCAGCACAGTTCAGAGGGCCAATGTGCATCGCCGTACCAAATTTCACGTTGATCGATCAAACTGTTGCGGAGATATGGCCATTTTTCAATTTTTCAAAATGGGGGCCGTCTGCCATATTGGATTTGTTTTACGCGATTTTGGACCACCCATGAACAGCATTTGGTGTCTTTGCAACTATGCAAAATTTGGTTAGAATCGGTGCAGTAGTTTCGATAATATGTAGGTTTAATATTTTGCATGTTTGGCTTGAAAATGCCTATTCACACCCTTGAGGTCTTTGGGGCATTTGAAATGGGAAGCGATATCAACAAAAAAACCCAAAAGGCACATCTTTACATGGAAAGACGTCGTATGACGTACAGATAATGAAAATCGGGCCACTGGTGCGACCTATGCATGTGACGGAGACCAACAAAAGAAAGAATGGCAGAGAAACGTTACAGTGGCAAAGTGGGTATTTGCCCAGACCACCCACGTCGTCTGATCAAAATCGAATTTTGCATGGGAGGTAGTCTTTGGAGGGTAGTTCTAAGGTTCAAGTTTCATCAAAATCGGTTAAGTGGTTTCTAAGGTGTGGAGGATTAAAATCTGCCCTTTCCCATTACTCTGGCCGTTGGCTACAATAGCTTGTACTATCATGCAAGCAGAGATATGATCAAACCGTCGGGCTTTTAGTGTCTGTAGAAAGGAAAACCGTGTTTCTGATGCATATAACAAAAAGACGGAACGAGTGTGTGATATATGCGGAGTTTCACTGGCATTGATAGGCATCTGTCACACCATACAATGTCATGCTGTAGACTGACGATGCAAGGCCAATATATCGACTAATGTCTGACTGTCTGTTTCAGCCGGAAGAGTGTATGTTGCTGAGGTATAAGAAGCTGTCCATATGTTGTACAAGAAGTTTGTTAGTGATCATCCGAGCTCACATTTTGCAGTTTCATCTTGGGCCATGAGACATGCATACTGAGTACTGATGCATTAAAACTTGTAAGACATTCAGCATCATCTGGGGCAGACTGTACAAAGAAAACATGACTGTGGGAAATGCTGAATTGAGAAAATTGTCGATATTAGCATGAATGATGGTGCATCTGTTGCAGTTGGAAAACTCGCTGCAAGATATCTGATAATGAGAAAGTCAATGATATCCTTGGTTTGCATTCTGTGACTGCTTCTCATTTTACATTGCTTTGTACTTGCATTTCGATCTTACTATGACATAGCGCATCATATGAGTTTGCATGCACATAGCATATAAATTTACATTTTATACCATGCTACATTAAACATATAATGTCTACATCTTAAATATTTCCAGCCTTCCCCCAATGGACTTACAGATAAAATATTTATAAAAGCTGTTAGATGAAGAGGCACACTACATACTCCACATTTCACTACCTGTGATCATGCTAAATTGTCAGTGACATAAAGTGCAAGTAACATCAAACTCAGCAAAACCACACAATGCAAAAGTGTTTCATAGCTTGAAAAATGCCTTTGCTGTTTTATGCAATAAATCACTACAATTTTCACGTTAAACAACATTTCTGTATATGCATCAGCTTAACTATCAAAAATTTTTCTATGTATCTCAGTAACACAGTAAACATACACAGTCCATTACAACATTGAAACGGTGTGTAAATAGAATTGGTTTGTTACCGGAGTTAACTGCCTCCTTTGCCATCCGAACAATCAATGGAGAGTGTGATGCAATCTTTTCTCCGAGTTTAATAGCTTCACTGACCACTTGGTCGGCTGGGAAAACTTTGCTTACTAGACCTGATGCAAAAAGACAATTATTAAATAACATAAGCAGAATTTAACCTCCATATTACTATCACATTATTAACAACTAACGTGGTGCTATTATGAAATACGCTGCAAGGGCAATTTGCAGTCATAATGCCAGCCGTATCAACAAATCAAATCAATGATTTGTGACTTAATGGTTCACACAGTTGGACTCACTTAATGTTTGTCATGGCTCATCTTTAGCTGACATTAGAATGTAGTGGTGAGGGATGGATGGTTCTATCACAGAACAGGTACTAGTACTATACAAATCTAACGGCTTTGCATGCATAATTTTAGTAAAGTGCATAAGTACAAACAATTACCACATTCAAATGACAATGCTAACATCATTTACTGATATTTAGTTAATTATTTTCAAAAACATGTATCTTGTTTTTTTTAAATATATACAATGTATAAGACAGTGAGCACATGATATTGTACTCTCATGCTATTTCTTTTTCTTCTGCAAAAATCTACATTAGATATAAAAAAACTTCATGGAACAATTCACTATGTTAACCTGCCAATGTCTGTTAAACTGAAAGTTAAATTAACCTCATCAAAGCAACTGCCAAAAACAGTAAACATGATAAATAACAGACATCTCAGCAAGGACAATGTGGTACATAATTACAAATATATAAATTTTACAGTATCCTGCTAATGTTTCACATTAAATATTAAATATTTTGGAAACTACTACTAAGCGCCAAATAAGTTTGCTGTGCCACAGAATCCAACACACCAGCTGTCTGTGCTTCCTGTGCAGACATTCTGTTTCCAGTTAGCACAAGTTCCATTGCTTTTGACTTGCCAATGGCATGCGTCAGGCGTTGAGTGCCACCAGAGCCTGAAATACACATAATACAAACCTCACTATGTTAATAATCTACTAGTCAAGTACAGACATAATGTGGCTCGGGAGTCAGTATGGAACTATCAACAACTGATATACGACAGTTCTTTATTCCAGTGGAACGGCATGCTTTCAGCAAAGCAACATTAATTAAACCAATCTTTCACAAGATGTATCTGACAGTCAAGTTTTCATTTGGTCTGTTCAGATAGAGTACAATACTCAATGTATAATGCGTGCCAAATACCTGATGGATAGCCTGCTTAGCCTACTGAACAGGGCCCCAAATACATCATTTTCATAACCATTTCCATCTGAAACTTGGAGAACTTGGGTCTTCCTCCTTTATTTGTTTCGGAAGAGAATGTTCACAAATCAACTTGCAACAGACCAAACCTTTTCATATCCTCTTTAACATATAACACATCTTCTTCTGGACATCACATCTGCATAATTACATCTACTTCCACCACTATACAGATAACGTATGCTTGCAGTGCGATATTCAAATATGATGTCCCTAGGCTAAAATGTCAACATGAGAGTGTTGACATTTCAACTTCCGGGCATCAATATTTAAAGATCGCCTAGTGCTGTGATTATTCCGGTTTTTATTGAATGATCAATTTTTGGGGAAAAAATCGCCGATACGTTTCGAGTTCAATTTTCCTACCAGCGGCAGACTGCTTTGACTATGCCCAAGTTTATGAACATCCCGGCCCTCCAGAGGCGTTCGTCAGATGCGCCGTCGCTGCTGCTCCAAGTTGTCGCCACAGGCGGTGGCGTCAGCTCACTCACTCTCTGTCCTTAAAGTAGGGATGTTAATTCCAAGAAAATGTCATTCCGAGTCTCGACAGGCCTTTCCTGGGCATTGCACATGACAGTTGTGCACAACGATATGCACACACATGTGAACAGTTCTTAAATTTGCGTGTTGGTTAACGTTTAGATTGCTTTTGTGTGTTAAACAATGTTTAAGTTTACCATTTATGTGTTTTGTGTTAGCTTAGATCAGTTTATTCCTGTGTTGCTTGCTTTTGTTGTGTTGAATTTAGTCTCTCCAGCACCATGCCTAGAGACTGGAAGGATAAAGCATCTCCGAAATGACCTATTCTGTGTCGAGTGGAACGTAAAACCTTAACTCAATCAATCACATACCACTCTAACGCACATTCAATTATTTTATTTTTAAGCATCACAGTGTTACAATTACACTAATTACGAGCAAGTAATTTCTATGTCGCAGAGTGTGGCCATACCATACTGCAGCCTACTTGAAATAATGCATCATGCATCACTGCAATGATTCATGGTGCATCATTTCCATTACCTTGCCATGACCTTTAGCCACTATGCATGACTCATTCACTATTCGATTATGGCGAACGTCACATGACCGTGTGTCAACCAATCAACACAGGTAGTAATTGGTTATACGACAATGTTTAACATATGATCCAATCACCATCATTTTCATCTCGACACGACCACATCATTTCAATCTACTTCTCTTAATCCTCAAGTTGTTTGACTGCAATCCCAATAAATCTCTGCTCTTGTTGCTGTCACTGTACCTGGTATTATAGATTAAAGTCAGAGAATGACAACCGGATCACATGTGATTGACTTAACTCATAAAGTAGATACATATTCACATAAAGTAATATATACATGTTGTATACAACAATAAACAATAGCAACAATGCAAGACAACAGTAAAACTTCGTTGGAACAGACCCGATTATAATGGACATAGGCATAATGCAAATTTTTATTCCTGGTCCCAGATGAGTTTCTATTAATTTCAATGAATGATATAAATTAGCCCCGTGCAGGCCTGGTGGTCGACTCTTCACAACTGATGTGTCTGCCAAGTTCAAAGTCACGTGAAACAAAAAACTAGGACAAATATCAAAAATCCGGCCCAATCAAATTTAGATATTGTGCGCTAGTTTACGAATCAGTGGTCAGTTGCCAGCCTCCATTGTAAATGGTGGAGGAGATAGCTTTTGAAAATGGAAAAATTTCCAACTTTCAAGGGCTCATGACCTAGACCTTGAACTTGGATCAGGTCATACTGCATACTGTCGTGCATCACTCATACACCTCTACCTACATACCAAAACTCATTGACATCGACGAAACTTTTTCTGGACGGACGTATGTACCTACGTACGGGCGGACATTTGAGACCCACTTTATTAGGTCAACTCTTCTGAGTCGACCTAAATATTGTTAAAAAGGACTGTGATAGTATGGAGTTTCGTTTACTGCAGACCAGTCTGTCGGTCCCAACATTACAGACAACGCTGGATACAACAGACAGATTGAGATCACGACCACTGCCGGCATGCTTTTGCAACCGTGACGGCCGTCTGGCCGACAGAACGGCCGTCGTCTCGTCGTGATTACATAATCACGCTGGAGACCAGCCGTTTTTATGACGCGGACGTCGTCGAGATCAATTGATAATGTCGTTAAAGATCCTAGTGCCAATTTACAACTTCCCGGTGTGATAACATTGGCTTTCATGTGGTTGTGTCACTAGTGACACTAGCCATCTCCTGCCTTAGTAAACTAACGGTCACTGCAGGGGTGGGGTAGGCAATTGTGTTGAATGTAAACTGTCTGGCGGCCAGTGAAGCTGAACAAACATTTCAAGGTCCCGTCTTTGTTATGGTCTGTAACTTCCTCCGTAGCGTAGTTTGGATATAACGGACTTTGGATATAATGGACCTTTTACAGCACTCCCCAAAAGCCCGTTATAACAAAGTCTTACTGTATCTACATATGTCCCAACAGATCAACAAAGCTTCTGCAAGACAGGTAGCTTGAACTGTGTCACCCAAAAGAGTTTTAACTAGCCGCATAATCCTCTACATTGCCAGTGGGAACAAAATGACATACCAGGAATTGTTCCGATGGTGATCTCTGGCTGGCCAAATGATGCCATGTCACCAGCGTACACAATGTCACACATTAATGCAAGCTCACAGCCACCACCCAGCTTCATATCATGTCACACAAGCACAGATTAGTATTCAGTTAAGTTTGTAACAAGTTAAGAACAAAAGGAAGACATTATCATCTTCTTTAACTGCTAATGCTAAAGTTACAGGCAAGCCAATAACGTAATTAACCCGCACGACATTCTGATGCCGAAAGGCTTATATAATTTACCGCCGTGGTTATTTCTTTCTTTCTTCGTTTTTCGACGCCTAATCTCTGAGGTCACTGAATGGATCTCAAACCAAACTTGGACACATATTCACCTATGACTGGTATTTGGTCCAAACTACCTGGGAATTTACCCCCACAGGCTGAGGGGCAAAAAACGCTTTATTTGGGATGGACTTTAAATTTCGACCAAACATATCTCTGCAAAGGAACATGATATCAACAATCTGAAAGAAACTTGTCAATCTACAGAGATCCCTACATGCCCCCAAATTTGGTAGACTTTGGTCCAGACTTAGAATGGCTTAGAATGGTAGGCGGCAAGTTTTTGCCCACTCCCCCTAAATTTTAGAATTTGGAGACACTGCCAGCTTTACTGCATGAACGTTATATAACAGACAGCAGGCAAACTTTGGCACGTGTTATATAGTGGCACAAACTTATAGTCTAGAACAACATTTCTGTCAGGCCTCATCACTGATGACCTGTTAATGTTTTATATAATCCAGCACTGGGACTAATCTACTAAAACACCCAAACCTAAAATCATGGCTATACACATTAAATGTTGTAGACAATACCAGTTATCACTATCATCATGCATTATAATTACACTGTGTCCCAAAAAACCTCAGTACTTTGGCTTGCTATAACTGCAACATACATTAACCAATTTTAATACTTTGTTGCAGGAATGTTGCTAAAAAAGTAAGCAGACAACTGATGCAACTATGTTGGTGATGTGCTTACCGCATATCCATTGACTGCAGCAATGATTGGTTTAGCAAATGTACTGACACGTGTCCATTGTGACAAAAAGCTGCCCATATAGACATCCTTAAACTGCAATTGCTCCATTTCTTTTATGTCTGCTCCAGCTGCATATCACATCAAATAAGTCACCTCACTGTACACAAAAACCCTGCTACATGCTATAAATAAATATATTTTAACTATGCTTGCGTAAAAATCTCCTGCATAACCAAGTGTAGAATTGAGTTTTTCAGATGCTTGACACTAAGGAAACTTAATACAGTGATAACTGGTATTGTCTACAAGATGTAATGTATGTTTCCTTCAGTGACGACTACGAACTATACATGAACCATACATTTGCTGTCTGCCATAAACAGAGTGCAATTAATATATGTAAACAAACTGATACCTGATACATGATGGTACGCTCAATTCATTAGTATCTACATTAGTATCTACATAGCAAATGCTGATTTTGTGCTGGACTGGAGTTTGAAATCTGTCAACTATGACTGGGTGGCTAAATCATATCCCTGGCTTCCTTTCAAAATGTGCTACAAAATGTTTGTGTGACTGACTGACTAGCCATGTGCAAACGTCTATGGTATGATGTTGTGAGACTTAGATACTTGCTCCACTTTTTCACTTTTTGCACTTTAGGCTCACTGGAACCTGCAAATGCCTTGATAGTTGTAGATGAGTGTTTTATGTGATTGGTGATATGCTGGTAATTTAGATTTTAACATGCCAGTCATCATATCAGCAGTTCATCATCAATTCAATGTTTCAAGGGCAACTGCACTTCCAAACTTCCAATAATGGTTTCGTTCTTGGTACTCTTATTGCAAAAATACTCTTTGTTACACAATTGCCTTTAACACACGGTTGTGTGCAGGTTACATGTTAAGGCCAAGAATCAAGAAAACTTAATTTATTGATCCACAATTACACCAGCATATTTTTTAAAGAACGCCAGACACATACTGCTATTTTAAACATAACACTAACCTGCAAAGGCTTTGTCACTACCAGTAAGAACAGCACATGCGATTTTTGGGTCTTTCTCAAAGTAATCAAGGACCTGTCTCAACTCTTCTATCAGAGCATCACATAAAGCATTCAATGCCTTCGGACGGTTGAGTTGAATAAGACCAATATTAGAGTTGTCTCCACGTGTTTCAACCAGCAGATGCTGGTATTTCCCACCAGCTGTTAAGCAAATAGTAAACACACATAAATAAAACATTCTGCATCTACAATGGAAAATGAGAATGTGAGCTACTCCAAATAGCTGAAGGAAGGAATTCATCACCTCCCTGTAAACATAGAATTCTATACTATTATGAAAAGTAATACTACACAAATGTTGCCAATATCTGTACAAAAAACCTACTAAGCAAAAAGATTAGTTGTGACTGACCATATTATTTGCAGTGAGGATTAGTTAAGAACACTGCAAGTTTTTCCACAGACTAACCTTCTCCCTACTCTCAAAGTTTTAAGGCACATGATTAATTAAATATTAATAAAATATTGTAAAGTAATTATTGATATGACCTATTAATTAAAGAACTTAAACCACATAGTGGTTCTTAAGTAGCAACAAAAATTTGGAAAGTAATTCTAAATAAGTAGCTAATATTGAGAGAATTACAGCATTTACACAAGTGCGAGTATAATTATTACATTATCGTATAATGATAAAACAATGCAGTAATGGCACCATATGGATGTGAGGGAAAATGATGGATACGATATGAATATGAATTATATGATACTGCACAAAATTTCGCAATATGATACAATGCGGTCTCAAAATGCTCCATCGTATTTAACAACTGTATGTAGCTACTTATTGCTTTATACACAAGTAGGCCTATGGTCAACAGTCTGAGATTAATGTAGTGTTCTCACTGATGTCTTCAAATGCGTATGCATGCATTCAAATGCCATCAACGACCTTCGGACGGTATCAAGAATCTAGCATTGATAGATTTCAGTAGCATTCACACTGACGCCATCAACCACGGTCGACCATGATCGATGGTGGTCACACTGTCGACGGCATTCAAACATCGTCAACGACGTTCGCATGCGTACGAGTGCAGGGTCAGTCTCTAAAATCTAGCATTGCTAGATTTTCAAAAATCTAGCAATGCTAGATTTCAATTTCATTAGCATTCTCATTGTCACTGACATCTGTCGATGGTGTTCGATCGTTGTCGTCAACGTCAGTGAGAATGCTATGCTGAAATCTAGCAGACCGTCCCTGTGTTTGCAAGCCGTCGACGACGTTCAAACGTCATTAACGATGTTTGAACGTGTCAGTGAGAAGTCCATTTAAGACCACCCTAGCAAGCTCCAGACACACCATCACAACGGCACATGATTAATTAAGCAACTGCTCGTATATGAGTGTGATTGCACACTGGCTGGACGACAACTTTGGTACTCACAACAAGTGCCTGGCAGTCCATCTGGTTCATTTTCAAGGACCAATTCTCGACAGATGTTTACAGCATGAGCAGTAGAACAGCAATATTTGATGTTTATTTATGTGATGATGGTACCGTCCGAAGGTCGTTGATGGCATTTGAATGCATGCATATGCATTTGAAGGCATCAGTGAGAACAACACATTAATCTCGGACTGTTAACCATAGGCCTACTTGTGGGCCCCGACTGCTGCTGCAAACGCAGTAGGTGTATTTTCGCACTGCAGATGTTTTTCATTTTTCATGGTTCATTTTCAAGGACCAATTCTCGACGGATGTTTACAGCATGAGCAGTAGAACAGCAATATTTGACGTTTATTTATGTGATGATAGTACAGTAATAAGGTAATAAAACATGATATTACCAGTCGGGGCCCACCAACCAGGAGCCGGGGCCAAAATGGCGGATAATTTGAGGAGCCGGGGCCGGGCCCCGGCTTACTTTAACCACTGCTGTTTTCTATTAACAACCCTAGCCTTGACACCTACCGATATTCGCCACCGACACCGGCACCGCGGTGGCATGTCAAAAAACACCGCCACCGACCGAGTTGCAACTTCCTGCCACTGTAACAACACTAATCTGAGTAACAGTTACGACTTACAGTTGAACATTTCAACTGCCATAAACTACACTTTGCCCAATAGGCTACTGGGCCGACCAATAACGTACATTAGACATCACGTACGAGCACGGTGACGTGCACGTCGGTCTTTTCTGGCATACCTGCTGACATGTATCGAATGACAGTCATTCCATGTGGAATCACTCTGTTCGCACTGCGTGTTAGAAGCACACCGCAATGCAGTGTCGACAAACCAGCTTTACAAAACGACATTTTACTACAAAATACACATTCACACCCACAATCTAAACACCAAAATCCACTTTTCATCAAACCGGAAATAAATACTATATTCGGAACTTCTAGTGTTGTGCGATCTCGTAGTTTTGTATCATACTTGTAGTTACTTGTACTTGTCTAGTGATGGCTGATGCACTAGTTAAGCCGTGCTTTTAATGCCCATATCTTTGCCAAAACTTGTCCAGACGGTTCTTGAACTGGTTCACAGACATAGCATCCACGACGTCTTGTGGTAACAGGTTCCACTTTCACCACATCATGACTAGTTCGCTGTTTCGACAGTTTCATACTGTGACCTCTCAAGTTGTACTATGTTCATTAAACTG
>Ga0209780_1004477_pt1 | contig 10767 bp, 4 predicted proteins | sample WorMetexBAHAMAS2_FD_187384 | JGI IMG/M metagenome (GOLD analysis project Ga0209780, IMG submission 187384) | Marine gutless worms symbiont microbial communities from Max Planck institute for Marine Microbiology, Germany - Inanidrilus exumae... | ecosystem: Host-associated > Annelida > Digestive...
ATGAACAGTCACCAACTAACTTACCATTTATACGCTGACGATACTCAAGAATTGCTTCAACAACGATGGCCGTGTATGGCTGCAATTTAGCCGAGCTTAACCCTTCTGTATATAGCCTAGTGCCGCTGTGCGTGGCGGATGTTACCGTAGATTGCGCGTTATGTCGTCAATCAAATAAACGAACATTTTTATTATTATTATTATTATCCAGAGCTAGAATCGACCAATGGTATATCCAGCACACACAAGTGCAACTCAACCAATAAATTACTGACACTTAAAAATTGTAACATTTCTGGTGCTAAAATAGTACATATCTGATCTCAACTTGTCAAACTGGTGAAATTTGTAACACTACTCACTCACTATTATTTTCCACGGTTCTCTAATGAAAACAGGAAACAGTTGAAACGACAAAAACAAACACGGTTTATTGCTGAAACGATAAGCTGAGATGCAACAGCAAATGGTGGAATCATGTCACAATGAGTCAAAGAATGCAACCAACACATCAATCACCCAACTCAATCACTGACACAAACACACAAAATACACTGTAATCCTGCAGCTCGGCTGCATTCCTTATATAACAGGAGTTCCAAACTCCGGGGGAGAATTCCTCCAAGGGGACAACTGCAGGGTTTCAGGGGAATGGGACCATAGACTGGCAGACTCAAACTCTTGGCATTTTAGCAGATTTAGCTGAAATAATTCTAATAACTGTCTAGCTGGGCCAAAATGTCCATGCTGCATACATACCAAACATAGTGCATCTATATGGCACGAACAACATGTTTCATTGCACTAACATTCTATATTATTTAGAAAGCATCTTCTGACTCTTGGAAAACAGGGAATGACATTCTAACATATTACAAAAAGGTGCATTAAGCAAAAAAAGGTTGGGAACTGACCATCTAAACTGTAAGCTACTCTGAAGACAGCTCATTAAAACAATATCAATTAAGATGTAAGTTCTACAAACATGACTCGACACTTACCAGATGTAAACAGCAAATTATATTATAATACTTAACACCCAACGCTATGGATGTAAAAAGTAAATGACGGCAATACACGATCATAACAAGTATGGCTGTACCAAATAGGGGCTAACACTATTCGGCCGAATGTCAACAGTTGCAAGAAAATGGCGAACATACACACAAAAGCCGGTTACATTGGAATTCAGTTATCACTGTGTTGTATAGTGATAATAAGAGTAAGAGTCAGAACTCGATGCAGGAAGACCACTAAGCATCACTGCTAGCACAGAAAGTCACAACTTAGATGACTCCGAATCAGCATAATATCGTCAGGCAAACCATGTCTAGTGTTCACAGTGGGTCACTTTATCTTTTGCTAAAACCAAACTCTAAAACCTTAGTCTAAGACCAAAGCTTAATCTGAACGGCTAAAACCTGGTTTTAGATCGAGTTCAGATTAAGGGAAAGATAAAGTGATTTGGTTTTAGACCAAAGTCTTAACTCTAAGAGATTAGTGATAATTGCCTATCTAAATGCATTAGGCAGGTTTGGTTTGAGACCGGATTGCTCAGATTAAGTTCTGTTTTAGACCAAACATTGGTCTTAAACTTTGGTTTAAGCGGTAAGTTTGGTTTTAGACTTTGGTCTCAGACCAAAGTTTAGCGTCACTTCACGTTTTGCATTAATTATATCTTAAACTGGACTTTCGGTCTTAGACTAAGGTTTTAGACTTTGGTTTTAGCGAAAGATAAAGTGACCCAATGTATTGAACTGCTTGCATGCGACTCAAAATCAATCAAGCATTCCTATTCCATCTGGGCACACTGTCTGGCTTCTAAAGTCACAAATATTGTACGGTGCTATAGAAATGTAATTATTATTATTATTTTTTTTTCAAACTCGCAAGTACAAAGCATCAGGTAGTCAAAAAGGTACAACTTAGTTAGTTGGAGTTTAACGTCGTCCCCTTTCAGCACAAATATGGCTGTATCAGAGACAAAAGATACAAACAAATTGCAGAGAGAAATGGCATTTATTCCGGCTGGTCTCCGTTACAAAAGCGCTGTGCAGCAACACAGCACCGAAATGCTGCACAACAGCAGAAATTCTCTGAAACCAAAAAGAAACCCCATGGAGCCCATTATTATTATTATTAGTACTAATACGCTATTCCATCCATTATTCAGAGCTGCAGAAATATGAAGTGAACATTCGGTACACCTGTAGTAATAAGACAATGCTGACTGATACACTGATTTATGAGATGACACATAGAAACGTGGATGGGTTTTGGTGGCGGCAAAAATATTACCATTACCAATAAACGCTACTACAACTTCAACTAACTTCACACACAAACAACCATTTTATGGCCATTGTAGGGGTCTACAGGTCAATCTGTCAGCTGTCTCCATCAAAACTAGAGGATTTTGCTGCCTGCTGATGGCAGCTACGGTACTCGGATTAGGCAGAAGATGCCAGAGATCACCTCAGCAGTGTTACTTACATAGTCTCTGTACAGTTAACTTGAACCATTTTCAGTTTCTGATCCGGTCATCTTGACCGTAGTTACTTTCTGTTGGGCTGGTTCACCAAAGACCACCATCTCCCCACGTCCATTTTAACAATCATTTCCAGGTAACTTCAAGGTCTGGCAGGTTCCCCTTTCATTTTCTTCTTCCACCTCACCCAAAAGAGAACCATTAAGGATGAATGGTACAGGTGTTTTTATGGTCGATTGATTGAGTTCAGGTTTTATGTCCCACTCGACACAGCATAGGTAATTTCGGAGACGTCCTTCCCAACCAATCTCTTGGCCGAGTACTGAAGAAACTAAACACAACACGACAAAAGCAAGCAATACAAGAAGAAAATGACCTAAGTTAACATGAGAGAACACACAAAAGATAAAACCTTAATATACACACACAAAAAAATCTAAACCTAACTAACATGAAAAAACGCAAGAACTGGTCACGTGTGTGTGTGTATCATTGTGCACAACTGTCATACACAACACAGCACAGAGCAGTTCTGATTATCTTCCCTCTTATCCTCCAGACAAGCAAGAGAGGAGTTTTTATGGACCAGCCTGTAACCCAACCAACAGTGGCAATGGCAACCTGACTGCAAATGAAATCACTGTGTGTATATTTCTACTGTTTTTTCTACACTTTTTTGTGTAACCCGATGCCCTTGCGTTGAATGAAGATTGTATACAATTACAGATGGCATTCTGCTGGCCAGACGTCCTCATGTTGTACATCAAACAGCGTCAGATCAAAGCAATAACGATGGAAACAAACGATACATTGAGACAATATTACCACTGCTAATTAGACAGTGAAAACAAACATAAAAACTCTCACTGTGCTAGTATCAATTAAATGACGAAATCGCGGGTGTCAGAATGGTGAAGGTGACCAAGGCACTTGCCCCATGCTGAAACCAGTTTTTGCCCCTACATTATTTTCCCTACATTCTGTGCACGTTGTTCATCGAACTTTCAAAGACTTGTAACTTCAGTAATGTGGATACGGAATGCACATTATACATCATTACGTCGCACAGAATTAGAACGAGTCACAATTATTACCGAACGCAAGGTTGGCCGCAGTGACGTTAAAACCGTTCCGACTCCAACGGTTAAGATGACTGAACTGCTTATCGTCGAGATGAGGACGAGGATGAGGGAGCAGCTGCGGAGGCAGAGAGCTGACGACGTCCAAATGCAACAGTCAACAACACTGTCATTGTGAGACTGCGGAGCGGACTAGAGACGTGCCGCGAGGCAGGCAGTCATCGACGGTACGGGTGATAGCTGTGAGCCGCGGCACTCACCACCGTCGGACCGATGCGTCCACCGCCGGTACTGCCGGCCGCTGCCAGGTACGGGTCAGTAGCACTTGCACCGTACAGCGTACTGCCACTTGCAACTGACACACGCAGCAGCAACAGTTTGCTTTTTTAAACTTTCCGTCTCTCCAAATATACACCATACTTCTGCCTGGCACTGCCACATGCCACAACAGCTGTTTTTTGCTCATGTCAATGTTGCATGTGCCACCGACTACTGCAGCGTGGTCAAAACCAACCTCAAATGTATCACCAGTAGTACCGTTACCTGCTTCTGTCTTGTTTATTTACAGTAAATCCCTGTTCAACAGATGCCTGACCATCAGACAACAGAATTTGGCTGATATCTGACCAAACCTAAGTGAAGTGTTTGCAGCCGGCCACTGTGTCGTGGAACAGTGTGTTAATCCTGTCTCCAGGCATGAATGAAGACATCTGCTTCGCTGTTCAGCAACAACTTTGTCAATATACTTGGTGTATTCCTGAATGTTATCTGTATAATTGTCATGAAATTCTATGCTTTTCAGTCAAAACATGGAGTAGAGTTTTCAGCCTTTCCTTGTTGCCGGCACGTTGGTCAAAATTTCAAGGACTTTCAAAGACTTCAAAGATCAAATTCAAAAACTTTCAAATACCCCAATTGTTTTCAAGGACTTTCCAGGCCGGGAAAATAAAAGAAAAAAAATTAATGAATTTCAAGGACCTGCGGGTACCCTGAAATTTAGACAAACAAACCCATTTCCATAACTCTTCATGAACTTGTGTGCACCTTTCTCTGATCATTATGTAATTCAACTTTTCCGAGTTTTCCAGGTGACCACTCACCATGCAGAGGTGACACACTGCACCAACCAAGATGAAATAACTTCCTCTTGATCACCGCAAGATATAAGCTTACGAGTCAAAAATCCAATAAGTATTAAAAGTTGTCACTCCCACTGTATTGCTTTGCATGTTTTGCTGGCAATGAATGATTACGTGCCGCAATATGAATCAACATTGACGTAAAAGCTCCTGTTCACATCGTCAACCTAGGTCTAGTTGGTTATTCATGCTCCACTCAAACCAGGAGTTTTTTTGCAAGCAACCAACAAACGCACTTTTCATGACGCAGTTGAATACTTCCAACCTCACAGCAATCAACAGTGAAAACATAGTCTGTACGGGACAGACGGTCGACTCTTCGCATCTGACGTTTCTGCAAAGTTGAAAGCCACGCGACACAAAAACTAGGACAAATTTTTAAAAATCCGGCTCGATCAATTTAGACATAGTGCCCTAGTTTAAGAATCAGTGGTCAGTTGCCAGTTCCCATTGTAAATGGCGGAGGAAATAGCGTTTGAAAATGGAAGGATTTCCAACTGTGAAGGGCTCGTGACCTTGACCTTGGATCGAGAAATACTGCATACTGTCGTGCATCACTCATCAACCCCTACTTACACGCCAAATTTCGTTAAAATCAAAGAAACTTTTTGTGGACGGACGGATGTACGTACACACACACGGATGGACATTTGAGACCCACTTTATTAGGTCGACTCAGAAGAGTCGACCTAAAATCTCATCCCTCGGTCGGTCACGACAAATGCTCCTGATGTAATGGAGCGTGGTTAATCAAGCGGACCTTGGCTGACGATGGAAGAATGAGCTACGGTGAAAGAGATATACTACACGTACCTGCAGAGTACGGAGTCTGATAGCCGGGCAGCAGATAGTAGCCGACAGCCGGACTGACCGCCTGGGTGAGTCGACTTCCACTGCCCACCGCAGCCGCAGCAGCAGCAGCCGTCTTGTGATCACTCATTGATGCTCCATCGTCACCTCCTTCACCCCCACCCACTGACAACAAACACACCATTCTTCATCACAGACGTGCATTCAATACAGACAGCAAGCTACAGAATGTAGACTAACTGACGGACTGATTCAGTAAAGGTCCCACTCAACACAAAAGAAATCAGAGCCTCAATAACTGTTATTACACGGCACTGTACCAAAACGGCTAATTGTAGAATCATGCAAACAACTTTGTACGATAGCTAATGGACTCTAGTTTACTGACGCCAAAAATCTTGACGAAATTCCAACAAGGTCACCCCCAACAGGGGTGCCAAACAGAGGTGGGGTAGGTTCAGATCAGCGATTTTCGACCAACATCATGCTATATCTCAGAAACGGTGCAAGATAGGGACACAGTTACTATAGAGAGCTAACAGGAACTCACGTGCTCTATCCAATGGTGTTATTTCCACTGACCTTGAATAGTCCATAACTACCCCAAACCACCCCATTTTCCACATTTTGTATCCCTTTTCGTATCCTCGTAGTGAGTGAAGATAGAAACTTCAAAAAACAACAGCAACCACTTTATGGCTATTAACTGTGTTAGCTGACATACCCAGTTAAGAACTGGACGACTTTACTAGAGCAAAGAATTACTACTCACACACCCTTGGTAACCACAACTATTGCAAGACATTAGGAGTGCTACCTACACCGTCTGTGTACCACAGCAGTCTTTAAAATCTCCAAAATAACAAAAAGCTTCTGAGTCAGAATGTGCAAATGTAAACTGACAATACCGATGTTGTAGGTAGCTGCAAGAGAGGCGGGTTGAGCCTGAACCTTCTCATTGCCAATGTCAGCCGACTGCTGCGCCAATAGACTTGCTGTTGCATCCGCCTTAGCTACAGTGGCTGAACATCAAACACAGACCGACAAATTGAAACAGATACACACACAAAATATTTATCTAAACTATCACTCACAACACTTACAGCTTACGTCTGAGTGCGCGTTTGACTAAATCAGAACAAACGTGCGAAATGGAAAAACATAACATTAGAATAAGATTATTGTATGTTAAAATGTGTATGCGGACTGAACCATTGTCCATCCAACCCAACTGGGGACTGTTAACCACTGTCCATCCAACCTTACTGGGAATTGTGAACACTGGTCCATTCAACGGTCAACCTCACTGGGGACTGCACCATGGTTCATCCAATCTGACTGAGTACTGTAAACCACCCTTACGTACAAAGTCTTACACACCGGTACTCCGTCATATCTGTCTGAACGCCTCCATCCCTACGTTCCTTCTCGCACCTTGCGATCATCCTCTGCTAACTTGTACGTACCTCACATTAATCTTCATTTCGGTTCACGCTCGTTTCATATTGCAGCTCCAATAGTCTGGAATTCTCTCCCTTCTACTCGTCATTCGTCTCAAACCTTAAACACTTTCTGAAAACATCTTAAAACCCATCCTTTCCAGTCTGCATTTAATAGCCCCTAGCGATTTGTCCAGCGCCTCTGATTCATTCTACTGAATGATTATGGCACTTAATCAAATTTGTTACTTACTTACTTATTTACTTATCTACTCTCCATGCAACCTTACTGGGGACTGTAAACCCTGGTCCATTCAACCTTACTGGGGACTGAACCTTGGTCCATCCAACCTTACTAAGCAGACATGTAGACTCGTGAAAAATATTGAAAATCACAGAAACAACTAAATAATTCCAAACAACAGCTGCAAACTAAACTGACGAAACATTTTTAAAACAATGAACAATTAACAGTGACTCGTTAAGTCATTAAAATCTGCGCAACTTTTACTCAGTACACGTAAAAAAAAGACAGACTGCAGCATGACATACGATAGAAGGCCGTCGGTGGAACCGAGATGCCATATGGACTTGCAGCTCCGTACGCGGCAGTAAGGTCGGGTGACATGGCACCGGGTTGAGGACAGCCAATGACATACTGAGGCACCAGTGCAGGCGCCGTGACTCCCGAGCTGCCGGCAAGTAAGTAACCGGCGGCGGGCGAGCCGGCCGACGGCAGCATGACGGGCCTCTGCATTACCATGCCCGTACTGCCCGCCGCCGCTCCGCTCGGCATCAACAGACCGGACGCGGCAGGATTCATGGCAGCAGCAGCACTGTTGAGCATCATCAGCCCCGTGCCACCGGCCGCAGCCGAATTGACACCGGCCGGGACACTGCCACCATTCACCCCACCTCCTGAACACAAATAAAGTTAGTTAGTTGGAGTTTAGCATCTCCTTTCCGCACAAATATGGCCATATCAGACACGAAAGGTCAGGGGTGGAGAGCTATCTCTACCCAGTGAAGGAAGGCCAGCGATATATTAACCTCAACCCTGGCCGTCTTTTTGTTCAGCAACCACCCAAAAAGTGAAAGGTAGGGAGAAGCCCATTTAAATTATTACGCTAGTGCCTACAACAGGGGAAGACAACTATTACACCGCAAGACTAAACTAAACCAAATACAACAAAACAACAGAATAAATGTTAACTAAGCACTACAGATAACAGAAAATTAATGGAACAAACCAAACCCAGGTTCGATCGCCTCCTACGACCTCCGGAATGGAAACGGAGTGGTGACTATTCTGGTAGAAAGGGAGGGAATAGACAAAAGAAGGAAATAGGTAAAGCGAACAAGAAAAAAAGTTAAAAAAGCAAAAGATGAAGTAAATGGACAAGGAAGGAAAAAGGCAGGAAAGGGTTACCCCGGCCCCACATGGTGTGAACACAAAAAAGTATGTCCATTTCACACGACACCATAGCATTACGACTCAAACGAGATGCAGTCGGAGACAGCAGACTTTGTCTCTGGTGCCAAAACCTGGTGATTTGACCAAACCACGTTCTCTGACGTCAGACCCATTTGCAAACTTAAATGAAACCTCGGCGTCATCTTTAATGTAGGAAATACCCTGCATTATATAAAAACATAACATTGTCTGCAAAAACCGGATGTATGTAACATATCGCACTGCTATCAGACGAAGACCGAGCAACGGCCGTGGCTAACATTTACGAAAAATTGGGTGAAATTTGGACCTTCGGTTTTCAGAAATGCAAGCAGACAGACAACTGCTCACCATACTTTGCACCCTATCTATATATCGGGGGCAAAATAATGACAGAATGGACGGCGACATGCGGAAACACATCTGGCTTGTAAAAAAAACCGGCTCCATTGATCCCACGCGTCCACTCTTGGAAGTCTGTCCAAATCAGGATGAACTCTGGTAAAGACTGGTAACATGCAGACTGAAATTAATAAACTATTTCCATCACCTGCAGACTGATTGGCCAAGACTGCAATCAGATCCATAGATCTATTCTTGGGTACAGTATGGAATCACATTTATCTTCACATTACCTAAGAATTAACACCAATTTACACCACCACCGCCACCTCACCATATTACACTGTCCAACCATTTCTTTCTTGATCTTCCTCTGGGCTGAGATCCATCAACGCATCCATACAGAGCATTACCACATGTGGAAGTCTTTCAGTTGACATACGAGCCACGTGACCAAAATACGTTAGCCGTCTGATTCGTATGAGTTAGTAATATCATTGTCTACATCCAATGCCTTCATGTCCACATTCCGCCTTCTGTCTCGTCATGTAACCTCCAAAATTTCCCTAAAGACAGACATTTCAAAAACCTTCAGTGTGCACTTCTGTTCTTCTTTCAGTGGCTAAGTCTCAGACTTATATAACAAATGTGCCTAAACAAGAGATTGATACAGACATATCTGTCTTCTTAATTACATCATCTTCACTCCATTATCTTCTGTAGTTTCGTCACAATCCCGGCTGCAAACCCAATTCACCTCATAACATCTTTGTCTCAAGTACAGTCTGCAGATATAGTGCCTCCCAGGCACAAAAAAAATCTTCAGCTTGTTGCAGAGCATGACTACCCCACCCCGCCGCATCTTCATCCGATGACTGTCCGTACCAGTACACTGTCTTGCAGTTACTAACTAAAGAACCCACAGCACCGTAAATCTGTCGATACGCTACCCTGTGAAATATCTAGGCAAATTTGTTTGGACACAGTGTCCTAGTGATTTCTTCACCAACCCATACTACAGTTACATACCTACAAGGACATACTGCGGTGTAGCAAGTGATGCACCGCCGCCGGTCGGTGACATGTATCGCAGGCCTGCAACACAACCACGGATGGCTCCACATATCAGACCCGTAGCAATAATCAGCACAAATAAGATCAGCAGCTGGAATCAGACCAGGGTCTCATGTGCCATTCGATCACTTTAGCCACTCATCCACAGCCGGTCCAGCTGCACAGATAGAAAGGCAAGGAAAGGAAGAGTATTTATATAGCGCCTTTTATATACTATGTATATCTCAAAGCGCTCAGGCATGGATCACAGTTTTTACCTGCAAATACACCATGCCCGCCTTTCCTTCGTATGCGTTCACCAGATGGCGCCACCTCTAACTGAGGTAAGAGACATCTAATTGCAGCTTACTACTCATCTATTGACCCCAAAGGGATGAAAGGCTGAGTTGGCCTGGTTGGATGACCCACAGGGGATGGTTTACCCACATAAGTGGTCACCCGTCAGCTACAGGTCGAGCGCAGGACAGAGAAAGTACGCCGGCCGAAGACCGACGTTCTACCACTGAGCCAAGCAACCAACCAGTGAGTGTCAGTGATATAATCGTCCCCACCATCTGAAAGAATGCACTCCTGGTGAACCTGGGTTATCCGACTCCATTCCGTGTCCTTCCAAGTGTGATTTAAGTTGTGGATATTTTCTCAGTTTCAGTTAAGTTATCGCTCTAATTTTTCAGTGTCAGTTTTGTTTCCGTTTCTCTTATCGTTATTGTTAACGGAATTAAATTCCGTCCGTTAATGGAATGAATCCGTTTCCATTACCGCTAACTTAAATCACATTGTAGCTACTATTAGTCACCTTTTACGACCCCAGCCTGGAAAAAAACGGGCTTATACTCACAGACAGGTAAGGAAATAAATAAGTAAAGAAGAAAGTAAGGAAGGATTTTAAGCAAACAAACAATATAGTCCAAAAATGAGTTAGTTAGTTAGTTGGAGTTTAACG
>Ga0209780_1004478_pt1 | contig 10767 bp, 5 predicted proteins | sample WorMetexBAHAMAS2_FD_187384 | JGI IMG/M metagenome (GOLD analysis project Ga0209780, IMG submission 187384) | Marine gutless worms symbiont microbial communities from Max Planck institute for Marine Microbiology, Germany - Inanidrilus exumae... | ecosystem: Host-associated > Annelida > Digestive...
GCATATATTTAGGAAGAACTTAGTAAGTTATAAGATTGCTTTAATAAATTACATGTAAAAGTCAATGAAAATGTTAACTTTATAACTTAGGATAAACTTAAGATAAACTTAGGAAAAACGTATGATAAACTTAGGATTTTTCCTAAGATTTTTTTGTGAATCGGGCCCCAGGACATTTCTGAAGCGCCTTTACATACTATAGCATTTTCCAAAGCGCTCAGGTATGGTAACACACAGTGTTACCTGCAAACAAGCCATACCTTCTGTCCTCATCCATTTACATGGACTGGCTAGTTGTTAGTGGGTGGCTTGGGTTTTTACTGCTGTTTGTCTGTTTATCCACATGATATCTCACAAACCAATGCAGCTATGATCACCGTACTTGACATAGAAATGATCTCAAAACCCTATTTATTTTGGGGTCAAGAGTTGCAAAACATTGCCGGCGTGGGTCATTACACTCTTGTGAGTGGAAATCTTCTTCCAGGTCTTAAAAGTCCTCTGCGGAAATATTTGCAGATTGATGGAGCATTGTTTGGTACTTTGTTCTTTAGCCGTCCTCGATCCGAGGGTTGGCTACACCATGGACGTACTTTCTCCATTTATCTCTGTCCTCTGTTATTTTGACTGACAGTGGCTATGAATGGGTCGTGTGATTGGAATGTGTAGAGGGAATTCTGCACGTGATGTTACGGATTCTGGATCGCTATCGTAGCAAGCAGTTTGTTCCTCGCCGAATCCTTCAGATGGCTATCAACTACATTACTCTTGGGTATCCACTCCATCTCTTTTATAAGGCTTGCTTCAGACTGAGTAGAGACAGTATATGGTACTGTTAAATACATATCTGTTTTACTTTATTTCTTATACACTGTTGATGATTCAGAGGCAGGAGGGGCATCTAGCCTGAAAAAAACATCTGCTTTGTAAATTCTAAAATTTTCCTTTTATAAAACCCAGCATATCTTCAGCAGTTAATCAATGACATGACTGTTGGAAGAGAATATAGCATCTGAAACTAGTGACTATATCATGCCTAAGTTATTTAAGTGAAATAGCATTGTTGAATTAATGTGATGCAAAATGTTTTAATGATGATGCCAAAAAATCTGTTTGAATTGAAATTTCTGTGATACAATTCACTACATGATTTCGACCAAAGTATTTGGTTTGATATTTTATGTAGTCGTGTTTTGCAATGGGGCTATCTGGTGCAAAGTGGCAGATAGCGAGTTAGATTGCATGTTTTTGGCAAGAAGTCGAACTGCTTTTGTGTGACTTGTCCGTCATTTCTTCACTTGTAGTGTTTTACCGGATGGAAGCTGGCAGATGATGATAATGTTTTCTCACAGCGCTCTGATGGGCTGTGACGACAAGCTTACTTCTGATGACAGACTTCCTACCAAGTGAGGGGCGTGGCTTAAAAACGGTGGACGGCTGAACTGAAAAGAACTGATTGTCTTAGGAAAGTGTGACATTGAACAGTAAGAAAAGTATGGATTACGCATACACTGTTGTGACCTATCAGAGTGTGCACTAATTTCTTGGCTGACGGACACAAGTGGAATGTGGAAACAGAAGTGTTGATACATAAAATAAATATTCTCAACAATGTATAGTAAATATGGTTGAGATTTTTGCTCAGCGAGTTGTGCAGTAGCTCTTTATTCTGCTTTTGTTTGAGACAGTTGTATCCTTTCTAACACCGAAGTTCATATCCTTTTGTCCATTCGCCACAGGTAAATTGATACCGTAAAAACGCCAAACAAAACATAGTTTTTATGAAAATTAAGTACATCTAGTTTCTGAAAAACATTTATTGGACATTTCAGATCAGTAGCTTTTTCCGTGAATTTTGCCATTTTAGTACAAAGTTTTTTTATACATATGGCTAAATTTTGACGGTAACTTAATGATTGAATGATTAAGTGGAGGTTTTACGTCGCACCACGTTAACTTAATGTCACGACTTCGGATGCTGTATATTGTTTTGAAATCTGTTCTTAACAAACGCATATTTCATAAAGAACACATCCCAAGGAACCCATAGACGTCAATATTTGCCACCCAACAGTGTCAGTGTGAAGGCATTGTGTTCGTTCATTCGTCTGGACAAATATTGTTGCCACAATATCTCATTGAACGCCTCGAGCAATCTCGATAAAACTGACCGGGAATATTCACTAGCCCTTACTGATGACCTGATTAGCTTAAGGAGGTCAAAGGTCAAGGTCACAGCAGGCCATCGAGGTGGCAAAGGGCTACCAACGCTGGTGCATTGAAGTCCATTTTCTAGTTTTGTTAAGCACCAAATATTAGTGCCCCTTTCTGTTTTCTGTCAAGTCGTCTTGTGTCTGATTCATTTGCCTCCATTCATATATATCCCCGGTGCATAGTAAGTAAACACTTGAGTATGTCTGAATTTTGTGCCGTGAAATGATTGATCAGATAGATGCAAGCTGGTGCATGATGGAATCACTTTCTCACAGCACTCTGACGAACCATGAGGACAATTCGGTTTCTGATGACAGGCTTGCAGTGCCATGTTAGCCGGTGGTGGCCCAGTGAGTGGTTTAGTTAGTGGCGGAATTAGTAGCTGACCTGATGGCTTTGTATGATGTCATGCATGGTTTCAGGGTGGCGCAGTCGGTGTCGTGGAAGGTTATTCAACCTCATATCGAGGTTTGTGCCATAGCTAAATATACATAGCACAAACACACACACACTCCTGCATTTGCTGAATGATGTCATTTTAAGGGTTTGATTGACTTAAGATAGATGAGTATACACATACATACATACATACGTAAAATGCTTAATTATATGCTAATTACAAAATAAAAATCTTTAATAGCGTATTAAAATTGTTTATTTGGGAGGATAAGCTAAATTAACAAAGTGTGATTTCAGGGAATGTTGAAGTGTAAAGTATCAGTAATGTCGTCAAGGTTCGGAGGCAAACTGCTGCAGATACGGGGTCCAGCAGAAGAAAAGCCATGCTTGCCAAACTGGGTATGGTTGAAGACCAAAACCACCATCACCACCAGCTCCTCTATTATTACTGGCTATATTCTGGGTGAACTCAGGCTAAGCGGTATCCAGTTGATTCCTCCTGCTGCACCTTTTCCAGAAGAGAACGTTTGGGTGCAAATGGCAGAGGTTTTTATGGCCCTATGTGTGGTCAAACCAACAGGGTTGAGGCACTGAATGGAACTCAAAGTATGGACCCCATTCACGAAAAAGAAAGCCAATTACTGGCATTACTGGCCTTATCTTTTCTTGATCTAATGCTGGACTCTGGCAGGACGGAGTGTTGCTTATTTTACGTCAGTTGTTTAGTACCATAGTGCTATAAAATGTAGGAAAAAAGATGATTATTCTTGGACAAGGCAGTAGTTGTACTTTTATACATGTAGGCGTACACATTATATGCTTATAATGTTAATATTTATTTATTGCCATTTTTCTTTGTGACAGTCATTTACACATGTGCATTATATGCATATAATAATAATAAAAGTGGCCTGGTTCTGGTAATATTTATTTCTTCCCATCTTTCTTTGTGACTGAGTAAATTGTTTGCTTATTTACTGCATAGTGCTTGCCGGTAGACATTAGACAGTTTGAAATTTGTTTTTAAAAATGTTTTAAGGCCCGATTATTTATGAGTGGTTTACGTGAACTTCTCATTTTTAAAAATAGCTCATTCATTAGTAAACAAATTTTTATATGTTTTGTATTTTACTGTGCAGATAATTATTCGTGACGTTGTATTTCCTCTATTATGCCACAGCAACGAAGATGAACAGTTATGGAATAGTGATCCAATCGAATACATCCGCACGAAATATGGTCAGAAAGAAATTGTGCTAGTTTTCAAAACAGTAATTTAGTAAGCAACAGTTACAGTGACAATAAAGGGCCGTTTGAGTATCATGTGACTCTTAGACGTTGTAAGACCCACTTATTGTGGCAGAATATACCCTAGCCTTGGTCTGGCAGCAGTTTATTGACGACGTGGCTGATCAAATCCTGGTTGCTGGATTGTGTGATCATCCACTAGTGAAGAATTCACAACCATAGCCAACTTCCAATCATCTGTCCACTGTCTGTTGTGTCCATAGCTTGAGTATCCGTGATGGCAGAAAATTGTATGAAGGATGAAAAATATATGTTTGCTGTTTGTACAGTGCCTTGCTGAGTGATTGGCGGGGAAGAATGTGTTTGAAATGACTTATTTCTGTGCCATGTGGGATGTAAAACCTTAACTTACTATTTGCTTAGTCACTCAGTCGTGGCACACTCTGCCAACACTTGACAGATGATGCTTGTTTGATTTACGAGTGTTTCCATAGTTGTATTTGTATCCTACGATGCTATGTGTCTTGACTGTGCGGCCCATCTGCCCATTCTGGTTGCAGCCACAAGCTTTGTAGTTTGTAGTGTAAAAATGCTTTCTTCATATGCGAATTTTCAGGCCACATTACCTCCACGCGGTGCATCTGAGATGATCTGTTGCTGCAGATGTTACACCTAGTATTGTCTATGTCTCATGTGTCGGTATACAGGTGAGCTGTGCAAAAACGGCTGAACCGATCTATATGCCATGTTGGTTGCAACTTACGGGTCCAAGGAACCGTGTTTAGATGGGGTCCAGATTCCCCATTGGAAGAGCCAGTTGAAAATCGTTGGAAGTCTGCTGTGCAGCAAAAGGGGACATTTAGCCCTCAGTAATGGCACGTTAGCGAGACTGCTGCAGTCGACTGCAATACTCCCGACTGATCGGTGTTACATAACATTGTTCCCCCATGAAAAATCCACCCTTACCTGTAGTGCGGCCTTTTGTCAAAATTCTTTGACTACCTGTTTCTGTAAGTATTACTAAGTGTCACTCGTGGTCCTTTGCAAGCCCTGTGCTCTCCTCCCACAACTGCAGGTGCTCTGGGATGCCCAACGTGCCAATACTACTCTGTAGTTCTTGTGGTTTGTAGACGTTTATGAAGAGTTTTTTAATCCGTCCACGGCCGTGCAGACGTTTCTTCACGATGCGGCCGCAAAGCGCGTCGTCGTTCTCCACATGTCGATGGCGTTTCTCAGTCAGCTGCTGGGACAGCTCAAGCCGCAGCAGGAGACGGGAGCCCTCGGCCTTCTAGGCACGCTGGCCGACGTGCTTTTGAAAGTATGACTTCACTGCTTAGTGTTTCATGCTTATGATCACACATATCTTCTTGCTTCTTATTATCCACACATGCCGATAGGCAAGTTGTCGATATATCATTTACTGTTTGTGTGTTTTTGTTTGTTTGTTTTTATGGTCTCTGCTGAGGATAAAGCTAGCGGCTTCGTATTTTGCAGGGCGGTTTGTCAGCGTCCAAGGCAGGGAATCTCACATTTTGGGGAACTTGGGGAACTTTGCTCCCTCAGAAGCCCAAAATCGGACAAATCGGCCAGTGTGTGAAGGACGATGAATGTTCCAGTTGGTGACTCCATGGCGTGCCTATCAAGTTTGTGCGGCATGTGAACGGCTGTGTGGATATAATATACCACAGTTCCCAAAGATGGACGTACTTATTTCAATTCTGCAGCATTTGGAACAAATAATTTGATTATGTCTTTGTCACCCAACAGTGTCGGTTTAACGATTTGTGTTTTTGTGCTCCCATTTGTCTGTTCGTTTGATTATTTGTTTATTTGTCTGGACAGCTCTTTTTACCACGATATTTTACAAACGGCTTGAGCAATCTCAAATAAACTTATACTGAATATTCACTAGCCCCTACTGATGACTTGATTAGATTAGATTCTGGAGGTCATAGATCAAGGTCACAGCGGGGCAAAGGCATCCACATCATCACTGGGGCATCAAAATACATCTTCTAGGTTTTATTTTTTTATTGTCAAAACAATGGTTTCGGCCGACAAAAAAGGAAGTAGAGTCCTTTTCCAGTGAATCAGTTGATGGATGAAGAAAGTATGAGCACATGTGATATTCTGTTATTGGCGTTCTTTTCAGTGCTTTGACAGTGTTTGTTAGTCAACAGAAATAGCATCTACGTTTTACAAAGCTGGCTCTAATTATCTTCAAAGGTTCTGTTTTTTTTGCAGGGGCCCAACCTGAAATAGCTTCAGAAAAGCAAGCCAATTAAAGCAAAACTGAGTACTTTTTAAAAACTTTGTTGAACTGTTATTTTCACTTTCTGTCACAATTAATAAATTTAGCACTGTTTGTGACAAACCTTCTGCCTATTGATGTTAATTATGTTGTGCATAACGTCTTTCCGCGACTGAGCAGTCGGAAATTTTATTTTTATTTTTGAAATTTTGAATTTCAGAAATCGAAGTTGCCTTACTACGAACAGATTGAGATGATATTAGTGACGTACGTTTTCCCGGATCTGACCAGCGAGCATGGTTACCTGCGAGCAAAGGTAACATCACGTTTGTTTGAGTGGTGGAATGTTGCAATATGTTGAACATTCCAGATGAGGGTTTACCATTCAGGGGGATTCCTCCCAAGGTGGTAATTTTATGGTTTCAGGGGAAGTGAAACCTTAGACTAATTGGTAGATGCAAACTGTTGGAATGGTTATCATGGGTAGTGGAACCAAGTAGATTGGCAAAATCAAACCATTTGAATATTGATCTTTTAAAGATGATATGCAATAATTTTTTTGGTTGTTAAAGTAAATTGCCCATAGTATATCTTTAATATAAGTAAATCGATTTACTTATATTAAAGGAACATCAAAACGTTAGGAAATTTTAGAAAAAGCGCCAGAAAGTGTGCACCCGATGATTTGTTTACTTTTGCAAGTGATGACGTCATTCAGGTGAACAAACGAGGGAACAAGCTATTGAAGTTTTGAGTGAGGCATTACACAACACATAGGCATAACGACGTAGAAATAGGTTCTTAAAACATAAACTGGTAAAATTAACTTCTTATCTAATCTCAATAACGCATACCAACGCAAACAAAACAATCGTATCCAGGTATGACGTTGCACATGCCGAAGAATAGCTATACCAAGAAGACTAATAAACTTGTAATTTCTTTTGGCATTTTACGGCATAATTTATCAAAATTTGTTACACAGACGGGTTTATATTGCAGTAAGCAGCTAGAAGCTACTTTCAATGAAGTTGGTAAAAAGTCGTTGCATATCATCTTTAACAGATTTAGATGGGGCCGAAATACCAGCGCTGTATTCAATGGTGGTGTAGCGTAGAACACATAGGGGTCAGAAATCATGGGCTCGGATGGGGGGTGGTCCTGTCCTACTGTGAAGGTCAGGGGTAGTACTGCCGAAGAATGTGCTTTTCAATGCTGGACAGAGACTGTTACGACCTGTCATGGATTATTGGGGTCAGAGATATATAGCATTTGTTTCCCTCTTCTCACATTAGTGGAAGTTGACTTACTGACCCCACCACCACTGGCAGATAATCTAATCATCTAATTGGCACACTTTAATCACACTTTTGTGACATTTTATTCCGTAATATTCCATGTTATTTAGAATGCATCTTTTGAGTCCCCGACATTCTTGTAACTGGGGGAGTGATATTGTGACATATTATAAAAAGGGTGAATGTAACAAAAAGTTGAACCACTTTACAGAGATTGTAGTTGTCAACCGCCATGTATAGCGTGCTAAGAAAAATTTTGAACATTGACCACGTTTGACCAAAAATGTGCCGTTTATTTCACAAGGTTGTGCAGCTACATATAGTAAGTTGTTAATGGTGATCTGTTCCAAATTTACTGTTGTGTGTGATAGCTAAAGAATTTTGTAAATAGGATCGTGTCTGTTGAAGTAACGACATTAGTATAGTGTCACCCTTTGTGACTCCTGATGGACAATTTCTTGTTTTATTGTTGCACCCTGTAGCTTAGAACTGTCTTTGTGTTGCTTGTTAATTGTTATCGCAGTGTAAACCATACTGTCTACTAATACAGCTTCATTTAATGGAAGTTTTCCGCCTAAATCTGGGTCATTCAGTTTCTCTGTGGGTTCTCTTTTTCCACCTATTCTGGAAGAGAACCTTTGGGATTAGTGGAATGGTGTTTTTATGGACCACACTTTATCCATGCCTCTTTACTACCTGGGTGGTGGTTTGGCGTAATGGTAACGCATTGGTCTCGATCAACGAGGTTAATCTACGATGAGCCCGGTTAGTACTGGGATGGGTGACCGTGTTTGGGTTTGACTCCTGGAGGCGGCACTTTATTTCGGTATGTAACTAGCCACTCAGATCGACTTAGCCTTCTACCCTTCGTGGGACAGTAAAATGGGTACCAGCCAAAGGGCGGTGATGCTCTGCTGCTATGAAGGTAACTGCAGGGTGGATGACTTATAGTCACCTGTGGGCAGACTGCCTGTACACCGTGTACACCGGGATCAGCTCCGAGCCCAACGCTCGGTAATGAGTATGGGAAGCCTTTACCTTTACTTTTATTTTTACTACCTGCCTTTCCGTAGACAGCAGCTGAATGGTAATGCGGCTGTGCACTGAAAGAAATCTTCTCTGCGTGATAACAGAACATTGTTATTATTTGTCATCTGATTTAAATTAGTCGTCTAAATTTGTCATCCAGTTTGACGGTGAATTGTTGGCCTGCTGGCAGGCGTGCTGGGTGGTCCAGAGTTTCAGTGAGCTTCAATACAAAGATTCCGTCAACGAGTTGCACGTGGTCGACTCAATGCGGAGCATGCTGCACTCTGACAAGGATGTCCCCGTCCGGCTGGAAGCCGCCATAGCTCTACAGATGCTGCTAAAACACCAGCAGTCTGGTACTATTACGTGTCGTACATTGCGAGTTTCAGCGTGATTTAAGTAGGAAAACAATGCAAAAGGCCGCATCACCCGTTTTACTGTTATTGAGGATTGAATTATTCCTGTTGCTGCATGTTATTATTGATGACTGAATGATCCCTTTTGCTGCATACACCGCTGCAGAAATTCCCAATGATTTTCAATGGGCCGGACAACCTTGAAAAACTGTCCCTTCTCGTGGGGAGATTTGGACCTCCATTTAATACATGGTTTATTGTATCCACCCGTCTCTCCTCTGATGGCATCTTGATTGGTTCGGCCGTTTTTGCAGGGCTCACGAACGTGACCAACAGACAGACACACCGGCAGACCACGCTACTCCATCTGCGGCAACAGGCCACATCTAGTTATTGCTGCAATGCGGCCTAGAAAGAATTTTAAGATCACAGTGCAATAAAGGTGATAAGTTTTTTATGGGTAGGCATACGCCATATGAACAGTAAAAGAGCTGTGTTATCAAGTGCGACCATATAACATACAGCAAAATTAAGAAACGTACAAATTCATTTTCATCATTTCTTGCTAAAAGTATGTAGACAACGAAATACATGGTTACAGTTGGTAGTGTTTTTTTCAGTGACCACGTGTTTGTTGATTTGACAAGTTCTGCACCATTACAAGCGCTAGATATACGTGGCTGTTTGGTGTTTATCTGTTGTAGCAAAGGATCGGCTTCGGCCTTATATTCAGCAGCTTATCGGTGGTGAGTAGAATGAACAAAATTGAACTTTTGTCTTTTTGTATTTTAATGTTTTGAATTAGATCTTCATTTGAGACTGAGAGACGGTCAAGGATATTGTGATCTCCATTTTTGAGTTTTTTAATGCAAGCACATTGCAGTATTTTGTTATTTTATCATTTTGTCATTTTTAGGTCGACTCCTCCAAGTCGACCTAATACAGTGGGTGTCCGTCCATCCGTACGTCTGTCCGTCCATCCACAAACAGTTTCTTCGATTACAGTGACATTTGGCATGTAGATAGAGGTCAATGAGTGATGCATGACGGTATGCAGTATGACCCGATCCATGGTCAAGGCCACGAGCCCTTGAAAGTTGGAAATTTGGCTGTTTTCAACGGCTATTTCCTCCCCCATGTATAATCCGGGCTGGCAAATGACCACAGATTCTTAAATTAGGGGGCAATACCTAAAGCTTATGGGGGCCGGATTTTTTATTTTTGTCCCAGTTTTCGTGTCACATGACTTTGAAGTTGGCAGTAAGTAGGAGTCGACCGTCAGTCCCGTATGGGGCTAATTTATTAATCTTTGCTTTGTGCAAAAATATAGCACTCGGTGGCCGTAAAAGATTGTTCTTGTAGTAATAGTAGTTGTAGCAGTTGCTGATGCTAATGTTGTTGTTGTTGTTGTTGTTATGCCGTTAGCATATTGACACTTGATATTTTTTTTGTAAAGAACGCATTATGACGTTTTTCAATAACATCCACAATGGGTTGTTTTATCAAAAGATTAAACGTGTGTTTGGATGCTGTATATTATTAGCAATGATGTCTGTGATGTGTTGTTGTATGTGAAGACTTACTGCAGTTGATCCGTGAGACAGAAAACGATGACTTGACATGCGCCCTACAGCGATTTGTCTGTACTTACTCTGACGAGATCGCGCCTCTGGCCATTGAAGTCACCAAGCACCTCGTATGTTGTCGATTCATCACTGCCCTCATTTCCGATAATGTCTCGCCTCTTTAAGCTGCATTGCCTGCATGCCGGGGTTCCCACGCATCCTTGAAAGTCCTTGAAAGTACATGAATTTTTTTCTCTCCTAAATTCAAAGCCTTGAAAGTACTTGAAAAGAGGACAGGTGCTTGAAAGTCCTTAAATTTCATTACACAGGTCCTTGAAAGTCCTTGAATTCACCATGACGTCAAACACTGCGATCACCAAATTTATTAAACAGCATTGTCTGTTAGG
>Ga0209780_1004479_pt1 | contig 10764 bp, 5 predicted proteins | sample WorMetexBAHAMAS2_FD_187384 | JGI IMG/M metagenome (GOLD analysis project Ga0209780, IMG submission 187384) | Marine gutless worms symbiont microbial communities from Max Planck institute for Marine Microbiology, Germany - Inanidrilus exumae... | ecosystem: Host-associated > Annelida > Digestive...
GGTTGAGGGGTGTCGATTCTGTGGGGGTCGAAAATTGCCCTTTCCCATTGACAAAGCCAGTGGCCGTTAACACAGGGCTGGCGCTACCGCGCAGCCTGTGATTTCTCACGGAGCATTGACGTAGGAACGGCAACATCCATCGTGATGATATCACAGTAATTTCACTGATGAAACTGCAGATTCATGCGATCATGGTAAGGCATTCGGCAAAGCACACACACACTGTCTGCAGGCTGCTACGCCAGAAATATAGTTAACTTGACAAGCGTTTGAGTTCCTATGTTATTGCACAAAGTACACAACATCAAAAGGAGTTTCAAACAGCGACGTAAAGAAATGACAATAAAGTGTCCAGAGTAATTTGGTAAAAGAGCTGTTTTGTCATCCCTTGTGGCGGCCGCTTCGAATGAGAAGATCCTTAGGAAAAAGGAAAGGAAGCATATTTATATAGCGCCTTTTATATACTATGTATATCTCAAAGCGCTCAGGCATGGATCACTCAGTTTTACCTGCAAATACACCATGCCTGCCTTTCCCTCGTATGCGTTCACCAGATGGCGCCACCCCTAACTGATGTAGGAGACATCTAATTGTAGCTTACTACTCATCTATCAACCCCGAAGGGATGAAAGGCTGAGTTAGCCTAGTTGGTTGACCCATAGCGGACGGTTTACCCACATAAGTGGTCACCCGTCAGCTACAGGTCGAGCGCAGGACAGGGAAAGTACGCCGGCCAAAGACCGACGTTCTACCACTGAGCCACGCAACCAACGCCACCCCATCAAGCACATTGTTTCTTGGACCCACATGAGTCAGACCCCCAAATAACATCTCGACTGGTTCAGCTGTTTTTGGGCAGCTCACCGTGTGATAAACACAGAAAGACAGACAGACACATAGATCACGCTACGTGCGACATCTGTAACAAGGGGCCGCATCTATGCACGGCGTGCATACGTGAAGAGTCTGAAGACTCTTTTCTTCTCCTTTTACTAGCGCACCAGCGCATTAGAGGCTTTGCGTTTATGCGCTAGATAAATCCACGACTGACATTGACATTGACGTGGCAGCCTAAAAAGTAAGTAAGTAAACAGAAGTAAGAGGGCGACCAACCTGAGCCACAGTTGGCGGCAGTCCTCTGCATTGATACGGTAGACAATCCTCGACATTTCTGTTACTTTGTCCGGCAGCTGGTACACCAGTTCGACGTCTTTCGCACGCGAGTCTTAACAGCCACATGCAGCACAACACCATTACACGGTTGGTTGTGTGGCTCAGTGGTAGAACGTCGGTCTTTGGCCGGCGTACTTTCTCTGTCCTGCGCTCGACCTGTAGCTGATGGGTGACCACTTATGTGGGTAAACCGTCCGCTATGGGTCAACAAACCAGGCCAACTCAGCCTTTCATCCCTTCGGGGTCGATAGATGAGTAGTGAGCTGCAACTGGATGTCTCTTACCTCAGTTAGAGGTGGCGCCATCTGGTGAACGCTTACGAAGGAAAGGCAGGCATGGTGTGTTTGCAGGTAAAACTGTGTGATCCATGCCTGAGCGCTTTGAGATATACATAGTGTATAAAAGGCGCTGTATAAATACGCTTCCTTTCCTTTCCTTTTTACAATGCTGTCAGGTAGCAAGGCACGTTCAACACCGTTACGATGCTGTTAGGGTCAAGGTGGTATGGCATGTTATAATGTTGGACACTTGAGGACTCAAATGCCCAATGTTATTCCACAGAGTCAGCACTGGCTAATGAACTGAAGCGCTAAACAATTAACTACACGTCAAAAAACGGACGCCGCTAATATCTACTCACATGGCAACCTGTGATCAGCAACAACGTCACAGAGATTTGTTACTTGTGGAAGCTGAACAAAAGCACATCCCATAATGCTTTGTTGCTTTTGGACAAAAACAGATCTGAACTGGCCGCCGTCTTCTATGTATATAAAGTTGCCGCCTCTGTCTGTCCGTGTGTCGGTATTCCGGATTTTGGGTAAAAAAACGTGCAGACCGATTTCCACGAATCTTTTCATGGTTAATAGGGGTCATACATAGACGTGAACGGATAAAATTTGGACCTTTAAAGTGTAAAAATTCGGAAAGCGGTGCAAACTGCCGATTTCGACAAAGTATGCGGTTAAGAAACGGCACGGGGGCCACCGCACTGGCGGCACGGGCTTCGCCCGGATGGGATCGGGATTGAGAGCGGAAGGACCACATGAAAACGAAAAGGACAGAACGGAACCGATAACTACATGCAAAATACTATGTAGGATATATGTATACAGATCAGGGGCCCAATTTCGAACAATCTTAGAAAAAAAGCATAAGTTTAGCATAAGTTTTTCCGATGATATTTTTTTGTAAATCAGACGCCTGAGTTTCTTCGGAAGCACTAAGCAGCGTTGACCACTGCCAACTGCAGATCTCAAAGAAATCAAATCCATCACACTTAACAACAGCGATGCCATCCAGTATGTAAAAGATCACTCTGTCAATCAATGAAGGTTCTTGCGTGAACGCGACCATAGCTGCAGTCCCATACGGGACTGACGGTCGACTCCTACTTACTGCCAACTTCAAAGTCACATGACACAAAAGCTGGGACAAAAATCGCAAATCCGGCCCCGGCAAGTTTTAGGTATTGCCCCCTAATTTAAGAATCCGTAGCCATTTGACATCCCCATTATAAATAGGGGAGGAGATAGCCATTGAAAATGGCCAAATTTCCTAGTTTCAGGGGCTCGTGACCTTGACCTTGGATCGGGTCATACTGCATACCATCATGCATCACTCATCAACCTCTACCTACATACCAAATTTCATGGAAATCGAAGAAACTTTTTGTGGACGGACGGACATTTGAGACCCACTTTATTAGATCGACTCGGAGGAGTCGACCTAAAAAGTAGGAAATGGAAAAGGTATTAACAATCAACTGTAAGCAGAGAGATGGTTCAAATACAGGTAACAACATACCTGGATAGTTCATAGACAGGTAACAATGCTACATACCTGGATGGTTCATAGACAGGTAACAATGCTACGTACCTGGAATGAACCCAGAAAACATGCCGACAACCCAAGACAACTCTATCGGAGACATCGGCATTTCACTGACGCAACAGTCGAACTGGGACTAAAGCAAGACACAAACACATACAAACAGACAAACAGCAGGGTTCCCACTATCTTTTGATACTGAAATTCAAGGACTTTTCAATGACTTGCAAGGACCCTCAAATTTCATTTTCAAGGACCAATTCTCGACGGAAGTTTACAGCATGAGCAGTAGAACAGCAATATTTAATGTTTATTTATGTGACGATGGTACAGTAACAAGGTAATAAAACATCTTCGTCTTCTGGCACAGCCCAAAGACATCACACTTGTAGCCCACTTGTAGCCCAATCAATAACTTGCAAGTAAGTAAAATAATATGCATTCCAGTCCTATACAATGCTGTTTAATGAATTTGGTGATCGCAATGTTTGACGTCATGGTCAATTCAAGTACTTTCAAGGACCTGTGTAATGAAATTTAAGGACTTTCAAGCACCTGTAATCTTTTCAAGTACTTTCAAGGCCTTGAATTTAGGAGAAAAAATTCAAGTCCTTTCAAGGATGTGTGGGAACCCTGAAACAGATAATAACACACCGTTGGTTTAAAGTCCAACATCCACTGACCGAACAGATGTGACAGAGGCAATAACACAACTTGCACATTCGGATTCAGTCATCCACACAATACCGATTATACTGATTGCAGCTAGTAAGTAGAGTATGCGTCCATTTGTATAGCGCAGTTTAACGCAAAGCGCCTCAAATGCGCTCAGACATGGATCACACAGTTTTACCTGCAAATTACACCATACCTGCCTTTACCCCCAGCCGCAAAACATCACCGCCCTTTAGCTGGTACTCGTTTTACCGTCCCACGGACGGTAGAAGGCTGAGTCGACCTGGGTGGTTGGTTACATACCGAAATAAAGTGCCGCCTCCGGGAGTCGAACCCGGACACGGTCACCCATCCCAGTACTAACCGGGCTCGACGTATGTTAGTAACACCGGTAACAAATGCTAAAAGCATCGTACCGGAATGCTATAGATTGAGAAACATGGATATGAGGAAGACTGTCGATCTAGAAATTTCACGGTTGAGAAAGTTACCAACAGTCGCTAGGTTACAGAGACTCAGGAATAAAGATATCAGAAGTCGACCCCAGCAAACAGAAACATCATGTGACAAAATTCAGACAGGAAGATTAACGGACATGTGAAATGAATAATGTTAACAGGTTTTCAACCAAAGTGTTGCATTGACACAACAGAGGGAAAAGGAACAGACGGATAGACGATATAAAGGAAGATCTAAAAACCAGGAATATGGACACCATGGTTGCAGCAGAGATGACTGAAGACAGGAGAAGTGGAGACATATTGTACAACCTCATAATATTATTCGTTTACTGAAATGACCATATAACGTGCATTAATCAACATCCGCCACGCAGGTGGCACTACCACACTAACTATATACAGACGGGTTAAACTCGGCTAAATTGCAGCCACAAACGGCGCACAGCGATTGATAACCGCACCGGCTTAACCTCGTGAACACTCACCATTGTCATTAAAATAGTTGACGGAAGATGGTATGGTATTGTATGGTTTAACGTCCCACTCGACACATTATAGGTCATTTCGGAGACGATTTTACAAGTCAGATGACCCAACCAACAGTGTAATAGCACTGAAGGACGATAGTCTTCCACGTCAAGGGCCAATACCAGAGGCTCAGAACACTAAAAGGTAAAGAAAAGAATGTAATCAAAAAATTTGTCTGTACATATAGCACCAAGTACACCTAAGACACAGAGGCGCTCGGAAGACAGCTGAGTCAAGCAAGATCAAAGCCCGATCCAGTCGACCGTGTACGAACTGCTCATTACATAGGTGGAAGAACAACAAGACGAGATGTTACCTGCCACCAGGTGAAGAGCATGTGACGAAGTTGGACTGGACCTCGGACCAAGACGAGTGGCAGAGATGTCAGTTCAGAGTCAACTCCTCCGAGAGTGACGTCGGCCGAGTGGTCTTCATTGGTACACATCACGGCCGTCAGTACAACACGCGCTGGGCCGCTGCCTGACAACCAGTTGTCACAGCTACATGGTAGAGATTGTTCATCATTAAGTAAGTAAGTAAACGACACAACACACTACAACACGCACTGGGCCGCTGCCTGACAACCAGTTCGGACAGCTACATGGTAGACATTAAGACTAAGTTAAGGTTTTACGCCCACCCATCACAAAATAGGTCATTTCGGAGACATTCTTCCGAGCCAATCTCTTGGCTTAGTACTGTAAATAAGTAAATCTAACACGACAAAAGCAAACATGGATCTGTAACAAAATATACTATAATATGAAATAAACACACAGAAAAACTAAAGCCAGAGTCGGTCGCATCTTACGACCTCTGGCCTGGAAACGGAATATGCCTATACTTAAAGCAATAGGTAAGTGAGAAAGTAAACAAGGAAGTAAGTAAAAGAGTAAGTAAGTAAGTAAGTTACAAAATCAACAAATGAATCAGGGTGCATTATGGTCCCAGAACCCACACGGGCAACCATGTCAACTAGTCTATCAACCAAGCGATCAACAGCATTTCTCCAGCGAGTTTGTCTGACATGCCTGCTATAAAAAGCCACGCGTGAGTCTTTCGGCAGACTTCAACTGCTAATGTTCTCGTCTTTCATTTCAGACGGAAGATCATTCCACGCAGCAGGCACTGACGATGTGTACATACACCGTACGTGGCAAAATCCCGTCGTCATGGTCAACTGAGACAATGACAAACGGAACTCACACTTTCCATGACAAAAGCTGACATTTACTGTCACAACCAGCTAACCGAGTTTCATCCCTACAACGAACAGTAAACCTGTGTGGCTTTCAATGCATCAATATCAGTAATTTTCCTTCTTATTTTTTATTTCAGCTTAAAATCACAGAAAATATGTAGCATGCAGATGGTACTAGATCCAAGAAAAGTGCACAACTGCTTAGAGCAGGTCGATTCAGCGTTTTGTCCTTTCGAGGTCGATAAACTGAGTAGTAAGCTGTAATCGGATGTTTGCTTCCTCGCACGGGTGGCGCAATCTGGTGAATGCTTACGGGGTGAAGGCCTGGTGTGGTTGATTGGGGCGGTGGTGTGTGTTGTAGCTGCAGCATTGTACTCCCGCACCATTGGCTCTTTCCAATCAACTGCCACTTCCTGCGATTGTACAGCGCGGCTGGTCGCGGCATTGCCGCGTAATTAGCGCTATAGAAGAATCCGACCTTTACCTTTACCTTTTAGAGCCAATGATGTGTTAACAAAAAATGGCTGTAAAAAGCACAACAAACAGTGAAATATCAAACCTCTCTTTGGCTGCTGCAGCAGTTCTATTTCAACACCATTCAGAATTTCTACAGACAGACAGGTATGAAGAAACAGTGACTAACTGTAATGCGACGAATAACCATAACAAACTGATGAACATAACAGTAGTATATTTAAAGTACCAAGCATTAATCACATGATAAAACTAGCAGTCACCCGGCCAAAGGCCATCCAGGAAGTGGGACCACAGGCCAATGGACCACTAAACTGTACTCAGGGACTCAAGTGTTTGATATGATCCCCCATCAAAGGCTATGGGCCAAGCGCGCAGGCCCGTGCCGAAGTCGGACCACACGCTGCGCGCACACCAGCGCGCGAAGTTAGACCACAGGCCAGCGCGATTCAGTTAAGGTTTTGCGTCCGATGCGACAAAAAATAGGTCATTTTGAAGACGTTCTTCCCAGCCAATCGCTTGGCTTAGTACTGAAAAACTAAATCAAACATAACAAAAGCAAAAATTGCAAATTACGTTATCACTCACGCATGCCCGCTGCACAGACACGATTATTATTTTACGATGGAAACATGCTAACAAATTGTTGTGGATCGGTCTCCAAAACAGCCGAGAACGATCGTTCAAGATGAAGAGACCACAAGTGCCAAGACCAAGACCACGGTCTCGCGGACTACATATCTGTCATCATCATCATTCAAAGTAATTATAATAAATTAGCGCCGTCTGTACGGGACTGACGGTCGACTCTTCACAACTGACGTTTCTGCCAAGTTCAAAGTCACAACAACTAGGACAAATATCATAAATCCGGCCTGACCAAATTTAGACATTGTGCCCTAGTTTAAGAATTAGAGGTCAGTTGCCAGCTCCCATTGTAAATGGCGGAAGAGATAGCTTTTGAAAACGGCCGAATTTCCAACTTTGAAGGGCTCATGACCTTGACCTTGGATCGCGTCATACTGCATACCGTCGTGCATCACTCATCGACCTCTACCTACACGCCAAGTTTCACTGAAGAAACTATTTGTAAACGGAAGTACATTCGTATGGACAGACGGACATTTGAGACCCACTTTATTAGGTCGACTCAGAAGAGTCGACCTATAAAGGTAAATGGAAGAGTGGAGATAAAATGCTCATCCCCCATTGTTCAGCCATCCAGCCCACAGGTGGAAATGAAGAATGCAAATACCATGCAGCCAACAGACTTCAGCCTTCAACCATGGTACTGAATATGTTACTTACTTTCTCACTAAATTCTGACAGCATTCAGCATGTCTGTTTGTCTGTCTGTTTGCTTGCATATACTGAAAACCACTCATCTAATTTTCATCAAATTCTCTGTATGTTACCTGTGGTCATGGCTTGGTCCTCCTCTAACAATAATGCAATACGTTGTGTACTTCTAGTTCTGTGGACGATGTCATGTTTTCAAGTAATGGAGTAAATGGGCCAGAATCGAAGACAAAGCATGTATCGTTGATCGTGCCAGACGACAGCACCGGTTCGACGTCAGAAAACACTGTTTGGTCAAGTTCGGCAGGTGGCGTAACTGGGGTAAAGTCTGCCATCGACGACTGTATCTGGTTTTGTTTAATGGGCTTTCTTTTATTGTGTTTACCCGAGCTTGGACCAGTCTGTCAAAAGAGAAGGAGTTGTGTAAGAGAAGCAGGTTCACTGCAGGTCAGACTTCATTCCTGTGAGTCTATCATCAGGCACCGACTCAACTCACTCACAGACATCACTGTTTCTTCATCCATCAACAGACTCTAAGGGAATGAGGCATCGATCCCTTCCTGTTGGCTCTCCAGTGACAGTAGTGGAAGTCTGGAAGAAACACATCTGTGTCGGTCTTCAGACAGACTGCAACATTGCCGCTGGCTGCGTATGCAAGCCATGCTGGGTTTTCCCTTCTGCAATGCCCCGCCATACTAGCCATGCTAACAATACCGGGTTTTCCCTGCATCACTTCACTGCTTCCACAGCTGTGGTCACGAGACATTAACCACGTGTGACAGACATACAGACAGACAGACAGACAGACCACCAGTTTATCAGTGTGTAGTTTCTCACAGTTATGGGACAGACAGACGGACGGACGGACGGACGGACACCAGATCGTTGCATACCCATTACCCACTATCGGCTAGATGCAGTTAGCGGCAACAAGACCGACTTAATGTGTACTACAAGACGGGACAAATGGAACAACTAGTATGCTAGTTTTCTGAAGGTCCACACAAGCAGTCATGGTCAAGTCAAGGTCAACTGAAAGTTAAACCAATACTTACTGGCTCCATCTGCAGATGTCAGTTTGAGCGATTTTATCTGAGCCAGGTCTGCCATCTCCTCAACCAAAACCAGTTGTTTTGAAGAAATCTAGCACATAAAAAGTACACAACATATTCCACCAAAATCACTGGTAATATCTCATTAACATTCATATACATTCAAGTAATAATGGAAACTCATTAAGTGTGCTGACGTTCGTTCGTTCTTTCTTTGCTGGCAGGTGTCCAGCCGACTCTGGACCCCAGCACTGAGACCTTATGAATCAGTCCAATGCGCCAGCCCAGGGAGAGGAGGGGAGTTGATAGGTGTGTGTGGTGTGAGCGCTATGTAGGGTGAAGGAGGGAACGTAGGCTTGAGCAGCTGGTCAGGTATTTCTAAACACGCCCCTCTAGGCGTGGCCTACTGTCAGACTAAGCCCAGACTGGCACTTGTCCAGCAACAGCCCCGAGCCCCTGACTGGTCCACCGTTCAGCACCTGGCCCGGACTGCAGACATAGACTCACAAACGTCAAGAATGCTAACATGTGCCGACACCTGTTATCTGCAGTTTGGTGGGTTTCTGTTACGTGGGGGTCAGAGAGCTGAGATGTAAATGATTCAGTGGATGCGTGTAATGACACCAGTACTGCAGTAACAGATACGTTCACGTTCACGTTCAAGTGCAATGACTTGAGACAGAGAGAGAGAGAGAAAGAGATAAGAAACAGACGATATAATTACAGTGTTACTGCAAAATAGGCTGAGACGGTACAAACATGTTTCAAGAAAGGAGGAGAGTGACTGGTTAATAAATTAGCCCCATATTACTGACGGTCGACTCCTACTTACTGCCAACTTCAAAGTCAAGTGACACAAAAACTAGGATGAAAATCAAGAATCTGGCCCCGATAAGCTGTAGGTATTGTGCCCTAATTTAAGAATATGTGGTCATTTGCCAGCCCCCATTATAAATGGGGAAGGAGATAGCCTTTGAAAATGGCCGAATTTCAGACTTTCAAGGGTTCGTGACCTTCACCTTGACCTTGGATCGGGTCATACTGCATACCGTCATGCGTCACTCGTCGACCTCTACCTACATACCAAATTTCATTGAAATCAAAACTTTCTGCAGATGGACGGACAGATGTACGGACGTCCGAAAATCGGACGTACATGGTACGAACAGGAGGATGGACATTTGAGACGCAACTGACACAACACTGGAAAGAAGGCCAGTTATGAAACAAGTTTCTGAGATAATTTGGGTGGCAAAAAGGTGCATCACCATCTTGTCACCCCTCACACCGGCATATGGATTCATCATTCTGATCTTGACCCCCCATCTAATACATGGTTCCTTGAACTCACAACAGTCAGCCTCCTGAACAGCATCTCCATCGGTTCAGCCGTTTTCGCACAGCTCAGCTGAGTGCCCAACACAGACAGACAGACACACAGACCAAGATACGTGCTACATCTCTAGCAAGAGGCCGCATGTCATAGTGACTGATTAATTGATTGAGTTAAGGTTTCACGTCCCACTCAACACATAACAAGTCATTTCGGAGACGATCTTACCAACCAATCTGTTGGCTAAGTACCGAAGAAACTAAACCCAACAAAACAACAAAAGCAGCAATACAAGAACAAAACGACCTAAGCTAACATACACGAACACACAAAAGACAAAACGTAAATAAACACACACAAAAATCAAAAGCTAACATACAAAAATGAAAGAACAGTTCATGTGTGTGTGTGTATCACTGTGCACAACTGTTGTACACAACGCAGCACAGAGCAGTTCTGATTATACGATACGATACGATACGGTAGATTAACGTGCGCTCTAAAGCTGACGAGATGGCCAGCTTAATCTAGCGCACGGCCCAGAAACGAAAAATAATGAAAAAATTAAAATTAAAATTAAAAACCGAGTAGCTCAGAAGAAACGGTGCAGGCAAGTCCGTGGAGGCAGTCCGGGAGGAAGAAGTGAAACTAAGGGGGGTAGGATTTGTGAAAGAGGTACGTTTTAAGCCGGGAGTAAAAGAGAGATGGAGTTATAGATGTACAAAGTGGTGAATCAGA
>Ga0209780_1004480_pt1 | contig 10764 bp, 9 predicted proteins | sample WorMetexBAHAMAS2_FD_187384 | JGI IMG/M metagenome (GOLD analysis project Ga0209780, IMG submission 187384) | Marine gutless worms symbiont microbial communities from Max Planck institute for Marine Microbiology, Germany - Inanidrilus exumae... | ecosystem: Host-associated > Annelida > Digestive...
GATTTCTGTAACTATTCAGCCTGTTTGTAATGAATGATGGTCAGCTTAACTAATGTTTAAACACTGGAAGAAATAGACACACAAATTAATAATTACTTCAGGATTGCCTGTGTTGTTATTTTCTCGATTGGTGCAGTGGGAGGCTGTGAGATGCAGGAACTGTAAATTTTACGACATTTTGGTGTATAATTGTCCTGAAGAGGCGTCTCAGTCAGTAATTTTGTAAATGTCCCGGTTTATGATGGACGATTTCATGATGCTTCAGTGTTTGTAATTTGGTTGGTTTAGATTAAAGGAGGCAGAGTTATGAGGGTTCTACCTCAGTAAGTGTATTTCCCCAAAATATTCAGTGCCTCTAGTAGTGAAATTATAGATCAGATCTGAATAAGGTAAGGAGGTGCAAAATTGGGATGAACCTTCTCTGTCTCAAAGGCAATTATGGTACAGTTGCTGCACCACATGCTTGTACTACACAAGCCACCAGTAGGTAAAAAGCTTTGATGTTTACCGGCAAGATAGCCCACAGATTGATCCATTGGTCAAATATCATTGAGATTGTCTGTCCACAAAGGCAACACGGCGTTTTGTGATGCTTTAGTTAGGAGCGCCGTGTATAAATAATCTTACTTACGTTGCAGCCCGGAAGATGGTATTTGGTGAAGAAGAAGAGTTCCTCTCATGTGTGCCAAATTTCACCTTAATTGGTGCAGGGGTTGGGTAATGCGATCTCACAAACTGTATTATTTTCGAAAGAATAATCGCCTACTAAACACATTTTCCTTTGCACTATTTTTAGCCGCGCGACGCTATGCTAGCGCGGGTATTAGCCGTCATCGTGTGTGTGTGTGTCTGTCGGCTAAACGAAGGATCACGCAAACAACACAACGTGATTGCCCAGGGACTCTAGTTTTCTGACGCCAAGAGTCGTCGGTGAACGACTCCCTTCCCCCTTAAATTTGCACACAAATTGACTCACCTCTCTGGTCGTGGTCACGTCACGTGACCCATTTTAAATTTTTAGTCCCCCTAAGATATCTCTGGAACGGCTTAAGCTAGAGACTTCAAATTTGGTGTGCATGTTGATCATAGCAAGTCCCAGTCTACGGACGACAAATTGTCCCTGAAAGGGGCGTGGTCACTGTCACGTGACCTCTTTAACTTTTGCAAAATAAGCGATAATATCTCGAAAACGGTACAAGGTAGCCTCATAGTTTCTATTAGATTCGTATAGGAAGTCTTATGCGCTCTATCGAATGGTTATGTTACCGATGACCTTGGGTGACCTCTAACCACCTTATACCTCCTCAATTTCTACATTATGTGTTGCCTTATGCATCTTCATAATTGGTGATTGCAAAGACTCCAAATTTGATGTACATGTTAGTTGAATGTGGAAGTCGCAGCCTACGCACGACAAACTGTCCCTGATTGGGGCGTGGTCAGGTCATGTGACGCATTAAAAAATTTTGGGGCTTCAATCATATCACTGAAACGGCTGAACCTGAAGTCGTCAAATTTTATACACAGGTAGGCTATATCAATTCTGGCAATAGGATGATATCACCAACTAAAGGGGCGTGGTTATGGTCACGTGACTGTTTTAAAATTTTGCCGTTTGTCGTGTTGCAGCGCGTCGCGCGGGTTTGTCGGCGACAGCTGAGCTACTTGTTATTAGATGTTTTACGGTTTATGGGATATAATATTATGTGTTCATATTTTTACTGCACGGTATATGCTGCCACCGTGTGTCTGTCAGTCTGACTGTCAGGAGTTGGGAGTTCTACCAATACGGTTAAGCCTAGGATCATGCCAAAACGCCCTGTGATACCACAGGGATTCTAGTTTTCTTACGCTAAAGATCTCGGCGAAATTCCAATGGGGTCATCCCAACAGGAGCACCAAACATAGGTAGGGTAGGTCGGCGATTTTTGAATAACATCTCGCTATATCTCAGAAACGGTAATAATAATAACTAAAAAGCTTTATTAAATGCAAGATAGGGATATATTTACTACAGAAAGCCATTAGGAAGTCGTATGCACTGTATCGAATTGCGCTATTTCCAGTGACTTCTGACGACCCCAAACTTCTCCATTTTCCACATTTTGAATAGCATTTCCTATCGTAATATATCGTATCGTTTCACCTTTCGTAACAGATGAAAATAGTGACTTCAGTTTTGGTTGGGTAGTTTGTCATAGCAGTTTGTAGGCAACAGATGACATATCAACCCCAAAAGGGGCCTGGTCTGGTTATGCGACCCATTTTATTTTTGGCCCAAGTCATATCTTTGGAATGGGTGAAGCTAGGCATTTCAAATTTGGTGTATAGATTAACACAGAGGAGTACTAGCGCATGTGCATGGTAACGTGACCTTTTTAAATTTTGAGAAATAACTGATAGGCCTAATATCTTGGAAACGGTGCAAGATAGAGACATAGTTGCAATGTAAGACTAATATGAAATCGTATGAGGCCTATCGAATGACGTCATCGAATGACCTTGAGTCACCCTGAAGGTCATTTTTGCCGTTTGGAACTATGTAACTACCATGCCTTGGGAAATGTAGCATGTGTTGTCGGATTTCAAATCTTGTCTCTTATTTAACGAACCATTAGCATTAGTAGGTACTATACACAATCCTCAAGGTATCATTCTTTACACTTTATTTACTAACGTGTTGTACCTGGCATTTATTGGCACAATTATCATTTTCCCTGGGTAGCCTCCAGGGCCGGATTTACATGTTGGGGGGCCCTGGGCTAACAATCTGATAGGGGCCCTTCCCTGCCCCTTCCCCTTCTTTCCTTCCCCTTCTAAAGGGGGTCCGGGGTGTCATCCCCGGAAAATTCTTGAAGTCCTATATGCCTGTAGATGAGTTTTAAAGCATTTTCGGCACCAAAATGTTCGTTTTGCAAAGCCAGTTTCGTGCTAAGCAAAACAAATTTTTCAACAGGAGTTGACCTAAATAAACTGCACTGACTCGAAAGTCAACAATAACCATGCACTGCACTGCACACACTTGAAGCACTGCACGGCTTTACGGCGATCAAATTCTGTGATTCTTTTGTCTTGGCTTTGGGGCCCCACTGCTTTGGGGGCCCTGGGCAGCAGCCCTTTTTGCCCATTGGGTAATCCAGGACTGGTAGCCTCTAACCCTATATAGATATTACCCCCTAAATGTCCTTTTCTTGCCTTTGCTTTGCCTACGTAACTTTTGCATTTAGCTCTTTCGTTACGGTATTTGTCTTGTCATGTGCAATATTGATGCCTTCAAATTTCTGATCCACGTTATTCAATTTATACAATAATTCTATTACCAGATGGCTCGTGGAGTAACAAGCCAACTGAACTATTAAAGGTTTCGGTGCTGCATTCGGGGTATTAGGGTCAGCTTTTAATTCCTAGCCTGAAAACACGAACCAAATCCTCGGAGATCCCAAGTCCCAACTTGTAATTTGTTAAACAGCCGCAGAGTAAAGTCAGCATCGTTTTTATTCCTGTCTTCAGCTCTGACTCCATTACTTTCAGACGAGACCGAGATGAGAAGTTTGTGGGTCACGAGACGTTAAAATAGGCCTAAGCCTACACGTTATAGGCCTTGTGATTGCAGTCGTAACTTTATTTTAAAGTCAGTTAATAATAATAACCTGAAACTTTCATCTGTAGGGAATAGGTCACATTGACCTATTCCCTATTCGTGTTAACACTGCCGTAATAGGGATTATGGACTGCTGATTTGGCTCATTTTATTTATGTGGCTTGCAAAATTTTGGGAAAAATAGGCCCAAAGGCTTAGGCACTAGACGCAAATAGCCGAGACGAGACCTAGACGTCAACCTCCCGAGACCGAGACGTTGTAAATTTTTGAGACGAGACCGAGACGAGACGTTGGTGCGTCTCGAGACCGTCTCGAGACCGAGACTTCGAGACCGAGACCACATCCCTGTCTTTATCTCTTTGTTCATCCGCTGTTGCCTTCGTTTCACACAGATTGTTTTGCAGCTACTTCAATATTTTCCGAGACCGATTTATCAACTAGTCTCTTCACCAGTCCATTTGTCTTCTCGACCTTCAAATATCTTATTAACTTCAGTTGCTAGGTTATTTATATCCATATGATTCACCACCATTTGGTTGTCAACTTCCCTCAGCTTTGACATCATTAATGTCTTAATTGATTCATCTGTTGTAAATAGCCCCTGATCGACGTGCGACAAAATCATAATCCCACTTGCTGTTTAAATTATTTCCGTTACCTAAGGATTTACCTGCGCCCTTCGGATCATATTGAATTGGATTGAGTACTGGAGTAATCGATGAGATACTCGAGTCGACACTCGACCGTGAACTCGCGCAGTAAAAACATTGATTGGAACCGCACAGCCCTACTTGGAACGTCACTCAGAAATGAGAATAGAATAGAAAGAAGATAGATATTCTATGTTGAACTAGCAAAAAGCAGATCTTAATTTATTTGTTTGATTAGTTTTGGGATTTTTTCAGGGTAGTATGGGGTCACAAGCATCTATTCAGCTGCAGGATGAAGACATTAATAGATTCCATGAAGAAACGGGTTGTAAGTATGTTGTTTCTAGTTGATGCAGAAGTTGATGGTCTGTCTTTGGCCTGAAAGACCGGTCGGTAATCCTCCAGTTTAGGTGCGTAAATTATTTCCCACCGACACATCCCACCGACTGTGTAGGTTAGGGTTAGTGTTGCGGTTAGGGTCAGATTAGTTTGACTTGTTAGGCTATTACCGCTGACAAGTCAAACTAAACTGTCCCTAACCGTAACACTAACCCTAACCGACACAGTAACGCTAACCAGTCGGTGGGAAATAATTTACGCACCTAAACTGGAGGATTACCGACCGGTTCTAGTTCTAGTTCAATCATTAAATCGTCAGACCACTTCCGTGTATCACGATGATCAGCTTAAACACCACATATCTCGATCTAGCTAAGGCATTCGATAAAGTCCCCCACCAGCGTTTGCTCCAGAAGTTGAAGGCCCACGGCATACAAGGACAAGGGACACATGAAGTTTAGCGGTACGCATTGGAAATGCATTGCACGGGAATTTCCCAAGCTTTTCCAATTCGTACCGCTAATATTCACACTAGCCCACCCCCATATGTGAGTATACAATTAGCGGTACGAATTGAAATCATTGCACAGAAATTTTTAATGCATTTCCAGTGCGTACCGCTAATCTCCACACTAGCCAACGACAATTGTGTAGTTGGATTGAAGCGTGGCTTTCTAACAGACATCAAAGAGTGTGTTTGGACGGTTCTTATTCAACATGGCGATAAGTTTGGAGCAGAGTTCCGCAAGGGTCAGTACTTGGACCAGTTTTATTTTTGGTATTCATAAATGATCTGGATATTGAGTTGAGCAGCTCTGTTCTGAAATTTGCAGACGATACGAAGATCTCCAGGCCAGTCAGCAGTATCTCAGACTGTCATGACTTACAACAGGATTTGAATACTGTTTGCAGTTGGGCTAAGAAATGGCAGATGGAATTTAATGTATCTAAATGCAAAACAGTACACTATGGGAAGAAGAACATATGTCATAAATATACTATGGATGGCCAGCCAGTCGAGGAGGTATCTAAAGAGAAAGACTTGGGAGTAGTTTTCACCAAGGAGCTGAAAGTAGCCGAAAATTGCAACGAGGCATACAGCAAGGCAAATCGAATGCTTGGACTGATCAGTCGAACGATAAAGTACACAAATCCTGCAATGCTACTCAACCTCTACAAGTCCTTAGTCAGACCACATCTTGATTACTGCTCAGTTGTTTGGAATCCTCATTACCTGAAAGATATTCATCTATCAGAAAGAGTTCAGCATCGATTCACCCGCCTCTTCCCAGACCTGAAATCTCTACCATACAAAATAGACGAAACAAATTGGGCCTCTGGACACTCGAGGAAAGGAGAAACCGTGCTGATTTGTAGGGCCCACAGTTTTCCACGAGCCACGGAATTTCGAGCCGAGCCGCGGAATTTGGCCGTTGCCGCGGAATTTCCGTGTTTTCGCGGAAATTCACGGAATTTTGCGTAAACACGGAAATTCCGCGGCAATGGCCAAATTCCGTAAGGCTGTATTGCTGTTGTAATTGTGACACTCAGTCCCTTCAGACAGCTACACAGGCCTGTTGATTCCAGTGACGCGTTTTCACGTTCAGCTTGTTTACTGACTTAAGTTTTTACTTACTGGACCTTTGTAGGTGACAGTGACTGGTGACTGAAACAGACTGATTAGCACGATCGACTGATGAGTGACGACGCTTTTTCGGTTAACTTCCGATATTTTTTTATTAACGTTTAGGCCTACTTGTCGTAAAGTTGTTATTTTCGTATTTAATTAGTAAACACGCTAAGTGATTTCATTGATGCAATCGCTCATACGCTATATGCAGGACCATTGTTGGAAACTTGGAATTTATTAATTATCATTCATAACTCATTAGGTGTGAGTGAGTACGGTAGTTGTATAACGGCACAACAGTAGGCCATTCACCGCCCCTGAAGTATGACAACCGCCTCAAAGTTTAGGTGTAAAATTTTTGTTTAATAGTTTAATGTGACAATAATGCTAACATTTTCGGGCATAACTGGGCCAAAGTCAGTGTACTCTAAAATGAGCAGCCGCAGTGAGCCGCGGAATTCCAAGAATTTGCCACGGTGAGCCGCGGAATTTGGCAAACGGCGCTGTGGAATCTGGCAGAATTCGCCGCGGAAAACTGTGGGCCCTACTGATTTGATAGAGGTGTTCAAAATGATTAAAGGTCTGTCTGTCACTCCATGGTCACTTTTTTCCAGAAGGCCCTAGCCTTAGAGATCGCACGGTCCAAATAAAATTGGACTGGCCAATCCAGTAACAAATTGTTACTGTGGATCGGATCGGACCGGTCCGGTCCAGTACCACTGACGGCAAGACATTCGCTAGTTGTGTCAATAAGTTATCTTAGTGTAGTGTATTTGTAGCACATGCAGTTTAATGACCATGACCTAATTCGCTGGATACAGCAATAATGTTAATTTTTCTACGTCGCGAGGACATCGCGGACGCCAAATGAGAATTATTAAGCGTGGCGGAACATTAAAAGTCAAATTTGCCAGCCGTCTCGGCCACGACCGTCGTTGATTTTGCTGGAGTGAAACCAAGTTTGATTGATATGTTCAAGTACAAGACCAGGTGCAGCTGCACCCGATAAGCCCGGTAAGCAAAAAAATCTAGACGTAGAGGATGTACTGGCAGAGGCTAAGTGCCCCTTTGCCAGCTTCTGTAATCGGTGATAATCAACATAAAATGAATGATGATTCTAGCAGTTTTCCCTTCAGGCCAACAGCATTTCACTTTTTTTACCCACCAAAAGACTGGCAGGTGATATTCATCCGGTCACCGTAAACATAGCCAACAGGCTATTGTTCCGGCAGCCGGAAATATAACTGCCAGGACACTATGTGTTTGGCAACTAAAGGAATTTATTAGTTATTAAATGTTGTAGTGAGCCCTGCGACCTGAAAGGAAACTCACCAGGTACGACCATAACCTTCTGGATATTTCGAAGTCTAGCTTCAACTTGTGTAGCAGTTTGACTGTGACCGAGCCAAAGGCATCAGAGAAGTCGAAGAACACCATTCCTGTGGCGTTGCCATTTAACACATTTTTCATGATCATTTTGAGTAAAGCCAAAACAGCTTGTGTAGAGCTTCGTTTTTTAGGTAGGCAAACTGACTGTCATCAAAACCCTGATATTCAAGTTTACTGACTAAACCCTGGCTGAAATTATTTTCTCTAACCTCTTGCCCAAGATGTCTGTGATGGAGATTGTTCTGTAGGAGCTGCATTCATTATAGTTCTCTTTAGCAGGCTTGGGCAACGGTATTCGATGTTCTAATTTTCACGTATTGGGCAAATTAGATGTTGACCAGACTTTGGACCATAATTTATAAAGACATTCGGTCAGCAACATGCGATCAGCTTTATCAATCATTGTCGCCGAAACTCCATCAGGCCCTGGCCATTTTCTACCTGAGTCAAACGTTCTTAGCACCTCATTACAGTCATCGTGCCCCGAGTCACTCCTGGCCTCTTTTGTCCAAGCATGTACCAACTTGCCATCCAACACGCCAAAGCTATTTGACGTTGATTTCTTGATGTGAATATTTTTCCATCTCTGCAAGGATGTCTTCATCCGTGAACACGTACTTTCCTCTTACCTTAACAGGTTGAATTGCAATATTAAAGCCTGGATTTGTTAGCTTATTCAAAATTTTCCATTTTTGTGTCTGTGGAGCCACCTCCAGCTTACCAATCTCTTTATCCCACCATGACTGTTTAGCTTCCTTCAACATAGCTGAGGTACAGTCTACCATCTCTTTATATATAATTTCTTGGGCTTCTGCGTGTCCACCACATCTTTTTCGCTTCACACTGCTTATTCAGCTGACTTGCCAACTTCCTATTCATCCACAGCTTACTGTACTTGCAGGTCATTTTTAATTCGACTTGTTAGCAAGATTTGTCATTGCCTCGGCCAGCTGCAGACTTATATAATAACCTCGGCATCAAGGTTCTTTTGATTTCAAGCTGCAAGGAGATCAGTAAGAACACCTTCTGACTTTACACTGTACTCTACCCTGTGCATATTAGCCCAGTCCTTCTTGCTAATAACAGCTTCACTCGTACTTTCTCCGATGAGCATTATAATCGGCAAATGATCAGAGTTTATGTCATCATTTAGAACAGACCATCTTACTGGAAATTCTATCTGTAACCCTTTGCATGCAGTGACGTCCAACGCAGCGCTGTAGCTGCCTTTATGGTATGTATGAGATGCATCGTTTAACACCTCCATATCACTATCCCACAGAATATCTTGGAGCAAGTCTCCCATTTTCTTGTTAGTGCCACAGCTACCGACCTCTTCATCTCATGCCTTATTTCTGGCATTGGCATCCATGGCAAGAACAACTTTCTTGACAAATCTTAAACAGTTGCTGCCCGAACAATTTGAGTGTATGAATCTCCCCTGGAGTTATGTATACTGAACCTACCACACACCGAACTTTTCCTACCATGACCTCAGCCCAGACTGATTCAATATCTTTGGAATCATAATGACTTAGAGCAACCATCGTTACTGACTTATGGGCAAAAATTACCATACCTCCACCTCCTCTGACAGCTCGCATCTTAACCAATGGAGCCATGAAGTCCCATAGTTGCAGACAGTCTTTAGCATTCCAAATTTCCTGCAGTAACATTAATTCTGTTTGATGAACCTGTAATGTTAGTAGTGTTGTTATGGTGGCAGGAATTTGCAACATGGTCGGTGGCAGTGTTTTTTTTGACATGCCACCGCGGTGCCGATGGCGGTGGCGAACAACAGTGGGTGTCAAGGCTAAGGTGGTTAATGGGAAACAGGTGGATGTCACGGCTTTGCATTCCGGCTGTTCTGGAATGTGCTAATTGCTTACTGCATGCAACGTAGGGGTGCACTAAGTCAGACCGTTGCGACGGTCTCATTTAGTACACTACAGTGCCTAGACTGCCCCTGCTGTGCCGGCATTCCTGTCATTTCTGAGTGGGGAAGCGGACTGTCCTAGTTTTTGTTAGAGATCGAACGAACCGACCGCTGCTGTTCCGAGACCGAATCAGTAACTGCACAAATTTGTTCCGGCTGGAACCGAACCGAACCACACACGCAGATCCGCGCTAGCCGCTGCAGACCGCCGTGGCGGTCGGCGAGTCGCTCGCCGGCACGGCGATAATTAACGCAACGACGGTCATTTGATGCCGCCGAATTCCGTGTCACAAGTCAGAACGGCCGCACAAGACGCCGCATTGTTTTATGTGTACTTTGCCCACTCTAGGGTTAGGATGATACCAGCCATAACGTCGATACTGGATACCAAGTACTACTACTTTAGTTCCGAGGCGCCGTGGTTGTCGTCGCTCGCTGTAGTTGCACCCTCTGTAACTGGATACGGCAGTGCACACTGCACAGCGTCAACTGCGTCCACTAGCCACTGCTTGGCAGTCGCGAACTCTGACTGACTGAAAAGTTTGCCACGATACCTAGGATCAATAAGTGTAGCAGCCGTGTAGATTGGTTGCGCTGCTACGTCGGCGAACCTGGTGTTCATGTCATCGATTATTTCTTTTTTCATTGTCTGCAGCCCTGTGTCGTTTGTTGAGCACGCGCTTAATTCCAATCACCAGAGGAATCACATCAGTTGCTGCTGACGACTCTGCGCTAACGTCCTTGGTCGCGCGTTCGATGGGTGTGAATTGATTGAAGTTTAACAGCACACAGAATGACTGGACTTTGAACCCAGCTTCATCCGTCGTCGGAACACAAACCCTCTCAACTGCCCGTCTGGCGGCCGTTCAGCGATTATGATCAAAGGCATTCGTTGGTGGTCTGGTCACTTATCCGATGCTCACTACGTTGGTTGTCAGGCCGAATAAAATAAACTATGTGTTTCTGCATTGTATTATTGGTGCGAGATTAAATGGGCATGAATGAACCATCAAGGTCGTGTTTATTTTGTGTGCGAATGATAAGCTTTTGTAAATGTGATAAATTAGCTGTGCTGTAGGCCTGATAATTTTATTACATACATTATATTTAGTCCATTCTTTTCAGTAAACTTTGATCTGGCCAGTAATATTATATTGAAATACATCATAATTAGCATTATTATTATTCTGATAGCGCAATACTTCAGGAAGAAGTAGGC
>Ga0209780_1004481_pt1 | contig 10763 bp, 5 predicted proteins | sample WorMetexBAHAMAS2_FD_187384 | JGI IMG/M metagenome (GOLD analysis project Ga0209780, IMG submission 187384) | Marine gutless worms symbiont microbial communities from Max Planck institute for Marine Microbiology, Germany - Inanidrilus exumae... | ecosystem: Host-associated > Annelida > Digestive...
CATCATTGATTGAAATCACACGGCTCAGAATCCGGTCCTGGAGTCCACGTGTGCCCGCAGCGGAAGCCAGAAAGGCAGAAGATGCCAGCGACGACACACATCTTATACCAAGGCCACCATTACGCACCGGGAGACTGGCTTGCAGCCACTGATCATCGGTCAATGACACATTGCATACGCTGCAAACTGCTTTCTTCAGTAGATCGTCAAATTTCTTTAAGAACTGGTGATCAGCACAGCACGCCGATCGGAGTGTATGTAGTAACTTTGGAGCGCTTTATGAATTTTTGAGTAGAACCAGCGCATTATTATTATTATTATTATTATTATTATTATTATAACCATTATTATAGTCATCATTATACATACATCTAATACCATCTAATACATGGTTCCTTGGACGCACATGATTCAGCCTCCAATGTCCAAACGGCACAGCTTATTTTTGTGTCCAGCACACAAACAGACATACGCACAAACCACGCTACAATTTGGCGATGCGTCCTAAAAATTGACTTACCAAACATTTACCGGACGAAAATGTGCGTGAACACTATATGGATTGCTGCAACGTCATATGCGCTAGACTGAGGCTGTTGGAATTTCACTTACTTAACGGTGTACCTAGTGTTCTGACCTTATTGCTGAACCCGGCCCCTCAAGGCTCAGTGTCAGTGAGTGAGTGCCGCACCATCAGCACAAAGTAGGCTATTCGATGCCAGTAAAATTTAAAACAAATACGATAAATTAATTAAAAATAAAAAGTAACGAAAAATCTAATGTAAACCAAATAGTAAATAATTGTAAATAGTAATATAATTGTGTTAGAAAAGTGTGTGTCACTACTTCTGCGAATTTTCTTGACACTAAAACTGCCCTGGTTTGTTTTTTTCTGGACTGTTAATGTCAGTTCGACTAAAAAGCCACATTATCCGCTGTTAAAACGGATGAGAGTGTGTTTCCTGGTTTGATTCACTGTAGGGCACGGTGCGTGTTCAATGGCTGTCAATTGCCAAAAGTGCGCCTGTGTATGCGTTGATTGTGGCGCACTTTACATGCGGAGTGGGTAACTACATCGTACTGGAACGCCTAAGGCTGTACTTCAGATATGTCTTACATTTAGACATTAAAGCAGTAAGTTTAACTACCCATGTTCTTGCTTATCGCTTATTAATTGACCGGTATGAAGTATTATGATCAGCGTGTGTGTGTGTTCATGTGTTTGTCAGTCTGGTCTGTGCGTCTGTCTGTTTCTCTGTCTGCTTGCATATTTCAAACACTACATTCCAAACTTCACGAAATTTCATTACACGTTATCTGTAGCTGTGGCTCGGTCCTCGTCTGATGACAATGTAATACGTTGGGTACTTCCGGTTTTGTGAATGACGTCATGTTTTACCCGCGCGACGCTATGCTAGCGCGGTACTTGCCGTCATCATCTGTCTGTCTGTCCGTCTGTCTGTCACAACTCGGTGTACTACTAAGATGGCTAAACGTAGGATCACGCAGACAGCGCCAACACAGGGCACTAGTTTTTGATGCCAAAAAAAACAACGGAGACATTCCAACGCGGTTACGCCAAACGAGGGCGACAAATAGAGGTTGGGTAGACTCAAATTGGCAATTTTTGACCAATATTTCACTATATCTCAAAAACGGTGCAAGACAGCGACGTAGTTACTATGAAAGGCTAATAAGAACTCGTATGCGCTCTACGAATGGCGCTATTTTTAGTGACTTTTGTTGACCCCTAACTACGTGAAACATCCCATTTTCCACATTTTGTGCCCTTTTTCATGTCTTTGTATTGCGCAGAGATAGACTTTAAATTTGGTAGGCAGGTTGCTGGTAGCAATTCCTGGCCCAGGAATGACAAATCATCCCTGAAAGTGGCGTGGTCAGGTCACGTGAACCATTTGAACTTTGGTGGACACAAGTCATATCTACGGAACGGCTGAAGCAAAATCAAATTTTGTTTACAGGTAGGCTGTGTCACGTCCCTGCATAAAGGGGCGTGGTCAGGGTCACGAGACCCATGCGGCCCCAATGATATCTCTGGAATGGCTAAAGCTATAATCGTCAAATTCTGAACACAGGTAGATTATATTAAGTCCTTGCTTACGGATGACAAACCGCCCCTAAAAGGGGCGTAGTCAGGGTCACATGACCCATTTTCAGTTTCGATGCTCGCAATCATATCTCCAGAACGGCTAAAGCAAGAGTTGCCAATAGTGTTGGCCTTGGGATGACAAACTACCCCTAATGGGCGTGATCATGGTTATGTGACTCGTTTTTTTAAATTTTGGCTCCAATGATATATTTGGAATCGTTGAAGCTAGGCACTTTAAATTTCGTTTGCTGACTGATACAGAGGAGTACTAGTGCATGCATTGTACACTACCCCCGAAAAGATGTGTTTAAGGTCACGTGGCCTCTTTAAATTTCGGAAAATAAGTGGTAATATCTCAGAAACGGTGCAATATAGATACATAGTTGCAGTTAAAGACTAATAGGAAATCGTATGTAGCCTATCGAATGACACCATTACGGGTGACCTTTAGTGACTTTGAAGGTCACTTTTGCTGTTTGAAACCGTTGTGTCCATCCGCCACAGTGGTTCCCGTTTACGACAGTGCGCTGGCGGAGTAATACGCGGTGTCCTCAACTACAGTGGTGACAGTCGACGTTGGTTGATCACAGATACGGTCCAGTTGACATGAACAAGATTGGTTTCAGAAAAAAACACCCACTCATATTATTGGCTATAAGTTGAGGAATAGTTGTCTGATTTTAATAATTTTTGGCGCCAAGATTCCTCACATAATTTGACATCGCATGACAGCTTAGTTGTCCACCTCACCTAACTAATGTGTCTACACTACCTTGTAAAACCTATCGCACGAGTTTTGTCGCCGTGCATCACATACTTTTCCATAGGCCTACAGGTTGTGGACTTTTGGCATCAAATTTTCACTAACTGTTGAAACAACAGTTTTCAACGTTCAACAACTGTTTCCGTCGTGTTTACTGATATACATTACATATTCTATGCCAGTGATGCTTATAACATTTGCCGTGACTGTTTTCAGTATTCTTTGACTCTTTCAGTCACATGCAGCCGTTGTGAAGCGTTATAACACATTTTGTGTAAAACTTACTGCAAACAGTGACACCGAACAAAATAACAGCAGCAAATCAACATTTCCTGTATATGTTAGTGAACATTTTCACATTTAATGTATTGTGGAACGTAACTTTTTGTCACAAAACAAGGCGTGTTTGTAATGTATGGCGACAAAACTCGTGCGATAGGTTTTACAAGGTAGTGTAGACGCACTAGTTAGGTGAGGTGGACAACTGAGCAGTCATGCGATGTCAAATTATGTGATGAATTTTGGTGCCAAAAATTATTAAAATCAGACAACTACACCTCAACTTATAGCCAATAATATAAGTGGGTGTTTTTTCTGAAACACGGTGTATATTCTACATTGATTCTAACTGTTCAAAGTCAAAGTGTGATATGCATGTGTGACGTTTGTGTATATGTATATGATTTGTTAGATGCTGCCATACCTCCACTATGATAGCTGATACCTCATTGTGTGTATTGAACAATAAGCAAAACTAACTAAAGATGAATAGATAAATATTCTGAAATGTTTAAAATATTGGAAATATCTGCCGTCAGTCCGCGTCAAATTTCTGCGGTTTACTGAACGATATGCAACTGAAATTAGGCCTACAGCGTCAACGAGATGTCAATGTCCTGTCGAAGTTTATCTTCTAGTGTTTTCTCATTGCATTACCGTTCACTTCATTACTATTGGACTGGCCAGATGCTGCTGTAAACTTTTTAATAAGGCCAGTTAGACTCTGACCGGCATTTAAGTACTAAGTACTATTGATATACCCGTACAGTTTCGTATCTTATCGCGTCTTCTTGTCGTACGCACCATTATCTATATACCACTGCAGTTGATAGCCGACAGTTGGGTTGGGTCACTTTATATTGCGAAGTCCGTTTCACGATGTCAAGAGCGCAGTTTACTGGTCGCCCGGGAGCGAAGCGAGCGGACGCGTGAAGTCCTGGTTTGGTTTATGCGAAGGAAGACGTCGGCCGTATTGCGTTATATGTATACGGGCCGAGATGGATGACGGCCCGGGCGCACGGCCGGTCTTCGGGGACGGCGGCACGGCGCGGTGGTCGTTTAGCTGATGAAGACGGTCTCGCTGACGATGGCGCCAGTTGCAGAGGCAGGCGGGCGGCAGTCCGTCGCGTATAACTAAGGATCTGTCGCAACGGCGGCGGCGGCGCGGGAAAGTCGATTTATGACGCGTCGAAATCTGTCGCCGCTACTGGTCGGGAGCAATCGCGTCCGGCCGTCCGCGCAGCGCTCGTTCCGCCGGACGCCGGCGTTTACAGCGTCCGTAAACCATTGCGTCGCTCGGCTACACTCTCCGGTAGTGATGGGCAAACGTTAACTAAAAAAGTCACTAACTTTTTGTTAGACTACTTTTAGTCACGTACAGCCACGGTTAAACTAATTCAATATAGTTTCGCTGTAAGCTAAATTAAACTAATTTATTTATTTGCTTAATAAATAGACTAAAATAATTTAGTTTGCAACTTTTGCTTGCGTTTATACTTTGTACGTTTCACAATGAACGGAAGCACCACAGTTTCAGGACAGCGAACTGAAATCGTCAATACATTGCATAATAATACACATTCACTGACAGTTAATGACTTTTTGATTGCGCGACGCGGTGCAACCCAAATAAAATACGTATCACATAGTAAATGGGCTGAAGACTGAAGATACAAAAAGTAGTAAGTAGCTGATAACAGCTTAACTTCAAATTAGTTTAGTTAAGTACTTTTAAAAGTTAGTTAGCAACTTTTGTTAAACTTTTATTGTAGTTGAAAAACTATAGAAATATTAGTCAGATTTAGATTTCGTTTTATGTGTTTTTAGGTTAAGCAATTTGTGCGTTTTTGTTAGTAAAGTAAACGTCGATTTGTATAGCGCATCGTCGTAACCACCTCTCATGCGCTCAGGAATGGCACGTGCTAGAGGGATCGCACAGTTTTAACTGCCGCCCGCACGTTTATCCACGAATGGAATGAACCATTCTGCCTTTACTCCGTAAGCATTCACCAGATGGCGCTACCCGAGTGAGGTGGCACACATCCGATTACAGCTTACTACTCATTAATCGACCTCGAATGGGTGAAAAACTGAGTTGGCCTAGTTGGCTGACCTTGTCGCGTACGGTTTACCACATAAGCGGTCACCCATTAGCTGCAGGTCGAGCGTAGGACAGGGAAAGTTCGCCGGTCATAGACCGACGTTCTACCACTGTGCGACGCACAGTGGTAGAACAGCTTATATCAACTTATATCATCGTCTTTTGCTTGCTTTTGTTGTTTTAGGTTTAGTTTCTTCAGTATCGAGCCAAGAGATTAGCTGGGAAAGACGTCTCCGAAATGACCTATTATTGTGTCGAGTTGGACGTAGAACCTTTACTCAATCAAGCCTGTTGCCCATCACTAGTATGTTGCTGTCGCGAAGTTGGCCGGTCGGCGACTGTTACGAGGTCGTAATTCGCGGCGAGGCGGGCGACGACCGAATCTGAGGAGTATACAGTCATAGTCCCACGACAGAGTCGCCAGGTCCGCAATTCGCGTGAAGTGCCGACCGTTTGTGACGCCGCAATGCTAGCGGCCTACTCCGCCTTCACCAACTCAGCCTGCCGAAGAAATTGAAACCAAAACTGACACCACTATATGGGCGGCGCGATGCCCTGAAAAGTGTCACACCATCAAAAATATCAATACGTCGAAATAATATTTTTTTTAAATCGTCCAAGTCAGCCTACAAGACAAGTCGATCTACGAAACATAATCATATGTGCTGTGTTTCACTTCTATCAGTTCTTATGCGTTACTTTACTCACGTTTGATAAGTAATAACAATGATTTACCTACTTGCTTACTTACGTACAGTTATTATCAGCTTGTAAGTTAATTATTAACAGGCCAATATGGCTATTTTTTTGTAATGCACGGGCGCGAACAAGGAAAATAGACCTATTGTTATTTTGTTGCCGTTATTTCAAAAGCGCTTTTCTAACTTGAATTTTTAAATATCTACAGTATATGCTACTTTGACAACGTTTGTAAAATAAAAAAAACCTTGGCAAAAGTTTAATATATAATAAAACGTGATAACAAGAAACATCAAAACGGTTTTACCGTGCGACGCTATGCTAGCGCGGTATATGCTGTCATCGTGTGTCCGTCCGTCTGTCCGACACAAGTCGGAGTTCTGCAAAGATGACTAAACCTAGGATCACAGAAACAAACTAGATGGAAAGTACTCTGAGAGAGTACAACTCCCCGCGAAAGCAATCGCCGAGTTTTTGACCTTACTTCCACATCCCTCTACCGATCGTAACGAAACACGAACTTGGTCTTCCCTTTCCCCCTAGGAATCTTCCCATAAAATTTGGTACAAATCAGTCCACAACCTTTTTAGTTATAGTGGTCACAGGCAGACACACACACACAGACACACAAACCAACGCCAGTAAAAACATACTCCCATGCTTTCGCGGGGAGAACAACGCCATACGATAGACCAGGGACTCTAGTTTTCTGGTGCCAAAAATCTCGAAATTACAACGAGGTCACTCCAACGGGACCCCGAATAGTGAAATGTTGCCTTAGTTTCTGTGCTGTTTTATGTGAAGGTTTGCCAAGTTCTGACAGTGAGATGAATAACGAGATCTGCTAGAACAGCAGTCATTTTGACCAGCGCTACACGGCCAAAGGGTGAAAAATACACTTTGGAAGTCAGAAGTGACCAACGTACTGTCCGGCGTGCAATGAAATGTATGGCGACCCCCATTGAAATGCAACGATTGATGTTCGTGATGGCACGAGGGATGCACAGCTCATGAGTGTGGCGTCAGTGTGCGACCTGTGTTTAAATTAGGATTTACGTACGACATACCTTCCTCTGCTAGATTAGTTTTAAAGTAAGCGATGACTCTTGCCCCATAACCCTTACCCATTGTGTATGTGATATGAAGGGTTCAATGCAATAACGTGATAAGACCACATTTTTTATTTCGATAAAAAACGCCGATTGTTGCAAAAGAAAGACAACAAAATGCAGATTAGTCGCATGCTCGCTGGTTAGACTACTAGCTGCAAATGTCATCAACAATCGATAGCTAAAATAAGCTTGCAACTTACAAAAAATGCGACTTCACAAGATGTCGATACGTTATGCATTTATGATAAAAAATATGCTAGATTTACGCGCTACAATCGTCACAGCGAGTCTAAAGTGCTTTCTGGAATACAGCCAATGTCTCGAAGCCCTCGTATGCTTTTCCATCCGGATACAGCTGTTCAATTGCACTGCGAACATCATTGAGTGTAACCGGATGGTCGACATGACACTGATAGAAACGAAGAAAAGCTTCATCTGGATTCGAAAAGTCTCGCTCAAACTGGATTTCGTGTGCATGTTTCTTGATGAATCCGACGTCCAGAATGTCTGATTCGATGTCTTTCCACGGCGTGATTGGCGATCCAAGTCGATCATAAATCTCATATGCTTTTCCCTGTGATTCCGAGCTCGAGCGGCCAACTGATAAAACAAGCAGAAGCCCACCAGCGTTCAGCCAACTGTCATGTGCCTTCCTAAGCAGTGATCGTCGCTCACCGACATCCTTGTAGTAAACATCATAAAGAACATGAAACATCTGAATAAGATCTACCGGGTCGCTCGGCCCATTCCAGCTACGAAAATCGACTTCGATCACCAGCCCCTCGACATCTGGCAGTCTCTTTCTCAGCTGTACTTTCAACCGTTCGGCCGATTCACGGTCTTCCTCGACAGCTACGAACTTAGTGATGTTTGCTGCACATTTCACCATAAATGCGATCTCGTGAAAGCCATCGCCAGGTCCGATCGACAAACAAGACCTGACGGAATCATAGCTGCATTCAGAGGTTATTTTGTCCATCGTGAAGACGAACGACTCCCGTTCACTGCTACGGCTGCAATATGCGTCATACATAGCCCAAAAACTTCCATCAGTTGCCATTTTCAACAATTCCTGCACACACACACACACGCTTGGCTAAGCCTAGCTGCTAGCTAAGGCTAGCTAAACTATTTTAAGGCGGTGCTGCTTGGTATTCCGCCTGCTCGACAGCTCGACACACACACATAAAATAACATAGTTCCACGCTACAGCGTTCGTTCGGTGCGATAGTCCAGCCATTCTAAAAATATCGACGAAATTAAAATTCCGACGGAGTTACCCCAATGGAGGCGCCAATTAATAGTGCTGGGGTGGGTTACAATCGGCGATTTTCGACCAATATCGCGCTACATATTTACATTGTTCAGCGCCACTGTCCATTTTGTAAGTGGCGCTTTACAAATCTCGATTGCGATTGTGTGATTACATCTCGGAAACTTGCAAGATATAGGGACATAGTTACTGTGGAACGTTAATAGGAAACGTATGCACTCTGACGTATGGTGCTATTTCCAGTTACCTCGAGTGAACCCTAACTACCCCAAAAGCCAAAACCACCCCATTTTTACCGCACGACGCTATCTTAGCCAGGTATACGCTGTGGTCGTGTGTCTGGAATGGCACGTGTTGGACAGATCACACAGCTTTATGGTGCAACCCACATGTTTATCCACGAATGGAATGAACCATCCTACCTTTACTCAGTAAGCATTCACCAGATGGCGCTACCCAAGCGAGGTAGTGCACATCCGATTACAGCTCACTACTTATTTATCGACCTCGAAAGGATGAAAGGCTGAGTTGGCCTAGTTGGCTGACCTTGTAGCGGAAGGTTTACCAACATAAGCTGCAGGTCGAGCATAGGACACGGAAAGTTAGCTGGTCACAGACCGACGTTCTACCACTGTGCCACGCAACCCTACAGCTACCGTGCTATAAAACGTTAAACCAACAACAGCAGATTGCAAAGTCAAACCAGTCAAGATAATGCCAGAGAGATGACTAGCCTATATAATATACTCAGAGTAAAGTGTACGGATTACGCGAGTTTTGGCCACTCGACAATATACTTACCGTTGAAGACGTTTATATTAATATGATTATGTTAATGTTAACGTACCTTCGATGTTCTGGTGTTGCAGGGCTAGGCCTAAATGTAATAGTGTAACTAAAGTTCATGCGGGTCATAAACGTCAAAACTTCTGCGTGTGACTGAGCTGAGTCATGAGCAAGTCGAGCCTCGTTCGTACAGGTCAATGCGCACACAGCAGGTTTTATGAGCGTTGAAGGCGTTCTACGAACATTATGGTAGCGTTGACGCTGTTATCTGAGTGTTAAGCGCATAAGGTGTTCTGGCCGCCACGATGTAGGGTAACTAAATGTAAACATTTTGATGATTTTGGAGCACTTACAGTCAGACTGCCGATCCGGCCTTAGCAGTAAGCTTTTCTTAAAACTACCCATTGAATTTTATTAAAATAGCGTGACAAATCTTCACCAGTTAACTTCGCACAGTACGACAGCAAGCCCTACAACATGGAGATCGTATCGTGACCATTGATTACCGCGACGTCACTTCACGCACCCTATAGTTACGTCGTTACACCGTCAACTTACACGTCGACAAACAATAGATTGAATAGAAATGATTCGCGTAGGCCCCCTATACTAATGACCAAGATGATACCATGCCAATTTATATTCAACTATATTAAAAAGCCTCGTTCTAACTCTTACCGTGCCACTATCCTGGCTAAACTAACTTACTGTTCACCAGCGTGGTCTGGTTACTGTACCGCGGCGGATGTTGGCAGGCTTGATAGTTTTCTACGCAAATGTAGGCGACTAGGCTACTGCGAACAGAGCCAACCTAGTATCGCTGAACTGTATAGCGACATTGATGATGCATTATTTAGTCGTATTATGTCTAACTCCAAACACACTTTACAACAGTTTTTACACGATCATACAACGACATACTCTCTCAGATCAAGAAATCATAGCAAAGTTCTAGTCAACACAACATCTTACCTCAATCATTCGGACTTTAAATAGGGGCCTACGTTTACTTTACAAATATTCCTATTAACCCCATTCCCTTTAGTCTGTATCTTTCATTTACTATTGTTCGGTGATGTGAACCATTTAAATATTGGTGTGCACCAGCCATATCTCTGAAACGGCTGATCGTCAACTTTGGTGCAGGACTGTCACATACGTCAACGTCGCTGTATTGGGCCTTACCTCAATTCGTCAACTACCTGTACCCTTGTTAGGCCTACCTCTATCGTCCACTCCAAACTGGGTTACTGTAATTCTCTATACTATCCCTACGTCTCAATTATTCCGTCTTTAGCATAGGCTATTCAGAACTCTCTTGCTCGTACTGTCGTTAAAGCTCCTAAGTCTTGTCATGTAATCACTCCCATCCTACGCTGTCTCACTGGCTCAGGATCACAGGCAGCGCAGTAGCGCTGCACTGTTGTAAAGCCCATTCAAAATCAATAGGAAAAATGGAAAATTCGACCCGCTGTAAAATTGTAACCCCTGAAAATGTCACTTTGAAATTTGGCATACGTGATTACGTCGAGAACATCACCCACTACACAAATTTTCATGTACATCGCTTCAGTGGGGGCTTCTCCACAAATACGTGAAATATAACCCTTTTGTGACGTTTTTCCTGTCCTGTCCTGTCC
>Ga0209780_1004482_pt1 | contig 10763 bp, 3 predicted proteins | sample WorMetexBAHAMAS2_FD_187384 | JGI IMG/M metagenome (GOLD analysis project Ga0209780, IMG submission 187384) | Marine gutless worms symbiont microbial communities from Max Planck institute for Marine Microbiology, Germany - Inanidrilus exumae... | ecosystem: Host-associated > Annelida > Digestive...
GGATAGACTTGAAAATGTGCATCCAAAAGCACCAACAATGGGTTTTAGCAATAATCTCGTAAATACTTAGGGAAACAGGCATTACAGATACCACAGTTTGACAATTGATAAACTACTGTACACAACGAAAAGTAGAAAACAGTGACAACTGACAGTACATGGGTAATGCTTGCTACCACCTTGGAAAGTTAAGTCATTCATTTCACTGAATGTCTGTTCTCTAACCAGCAAGTGCATTCAGTTACGATAAAAGCTGCCCATAGTAAAACACAACATTCAGCACCATTAGGTTACGAAAAACCTTTAAAAAAGAACACAAACAAATCTACTGCTTGTTCCATTCTAAGAACACGGCTGAATAAATCTGCCTGGCGACACTTGTTTGTGCCGAGCCAAGGGCATGTCATCAGTAGTAATAAATATGATGCAAAGACTGACATGTTAGTTTGATACCACGTTGCATACCACAGGCAAACATGCATATCCACACCATAAACCCCTGCCCAGCTACACTAATATGTTCTAACATAAGACTTCACAAGTAAATTGCATAGCACATCACCCACAGTGTGATTACAACCAGTTTCCCTGACAATGTGAAGTAAAGGTAACCACGTCCTGGCTGTTAATGACCCCAGATTCAGCCATTCACTGGCTCCCTATATACAACACCTGTGTTTGTATCCACAGACAACTAACTACTACTGCTTGCTTATCTACATATCCAACGATGATGGTTAGTTAGTTGGCGTTTAACAGCGCTTTCAACACGATTTAGGTCATATCACACCTTTAAGGTAGAACTATATTATAAATATTAAATTTAATAAGTATTAATTCTTGGGGTAAGATAACTGAAATAGCAATAACAGTACATTTAGATTAAATAAGCAAAAATTAAAATTAGCACACCTACCAACTTATTTAATTTAAAAAGTATAATTTGTGTAAGATTTCTTTTTAGAAATTATAGTTGATCATATAAGTTGACTTTTAAAATAAAATGTAGTATATTTTGACTGGGTGTATAATTGAAGATGTTTTCTAATCCAACACTAAACAGTATATGCTGCAATAATGTGAATGAAAATGCAACAGCATAAAAAGTAACAAAATGAAAAGTGCACCTAGGCGCATATCTGTGAAAATATAACAGCAATAAACAAGCAGGAATTTTGTTAAGTGTGTCAGTGAAACTTTATTATAACAGCTTTGTGGGGAAGGTCCGTTTTATAACTAGTCCACTATATCCAAACTAAGCTACAGACGGCTTATCGTATACATGTATTCGACAAGTACATGCGATGTATCACCAGATCTTCCCATATATGTAATATATGCATGACTATCTTTTATTGTTTATTTCAAAATATACAATCGCCAACACGAATAGGTTTTAATCTCGAGCCTGTCTGAGAGAAAAATTGGGAGGCAAAAACATGTGTTGCTTGACCCTGTCAAACTCAATGTCCAGCACATCATGTCCCTCTGTACCACAGGTCGCATGACATGGCAAACACCACGGAGAATATATCTCAATTGACTGTAAGTTGTTGAATTATGTTATTTGATTGTATTTTTATCTTCACTTTTTATCTATTTTAATTAATTTTAATTCGTTTAAAAAAATTATTAATGTGCAGCCCAGCTTTAGTCAATGTCCAGAAGGCATCGTGGATGCACTGGGCTGGGGTTCCCCCATCCTGAGTAAGGAAGTAAATAAGTAAGGAAGAAAGTTTCAGGGTAAAAGAAAGTAAGGAAGGAAGGTAAGTAAACAAACAAACATACAATTTATATAGTGCCAAAGTCAACAAATGAATCAGGGCACATTACCGCCCCGGGCCCGTACAGGGTGCTATTGACACAACATGACAGCCGACGCTAACCATTAGACCAGGCAATAGTAAACTGGCGCCATGGTCTTCAGTTACAATATCAACTGATGTCCAGTGTGATTAAGTAATCATAATGCGACGACAGCTACTCCCACGATGTGGCTATCGGCAAGACGGCCGCCACGATTACGAAAGCACGCCAGCCATAGTCATTATCTGAACTGGTCTGTTGCATCCAGCATTGTCAACAGCATTGAGACCAGAAAAATGGCCTGTAATAAACGAAAGTCCATACTATCAGTATCCGTTCTACATTGCAATTAAGACACTCAGCCGGGACCAAAAAAGTGTGTATTAACCACCATTTATCCGTTATAACCAAGTCTGTTATAATAAATTTTTACTGTATTAACTTTGCATACAGAAATTTTCATTCCATCAGTTTCACAAAAGCTGCATAACTAACAAAAATAACTGCAAATATAAGCCTCATAAACATTTCTAGCAAATCACTTCAAGTCATTTCCTTTGCATCACTCTATATGTAGCTGCTTCTAGTAGGCCACCAGAACAAATGTTAGATCAAACTGCATCTTAACACTGTTAATAAACACCGACAGGTCGACTAGCACCATCCACTATAAATGATTCACATCTAACGACGAATAACAGTCATGAACATTATGTGGATAAAACGTGCAGACATGTAAACATTACAGTATACGGCACGGCAGTCATCCAGCAACCAACGAAACAACTCTAATAATATAAAGAATAATAACGCAAAAACTAGCAGTGACAACGTCTCACTCAGCTTTGTACAAAACAAATCTTCATGTTTATGTCCACAGCAGTTTTAACGACACGTACATAATACTGTAACGTCAACAAAAAAGTACAAAATATGCGAGACGAGTATGTAAAAATAAACCACCAGCTTAGATTTAATGGTCATTTTCCAGATGTACCTGGGTTCTTCCTCCACTTGGTACAGAGGAGAACCTTTGGGTATAAGTGGCACAGCGTTTAACCTGCCCTCGTGGCCAAGTGGTTAACGCACTTGGCCGCCATGTGCAGTACAACATGACGTGCTCAGTGGCCGGGGTTCGACTCAGCCCGGGCGCGTCCGCCTACCAAAGAATTATTTCTAATAATTCCTACGCACATGATGAACAGCGAGATAATCCCGGGCAGGAAAAACAGGGTTCGACGGTGTCTTCTATAAACTGTGACCGCTGCAGCCACCTTGATCTAGCAGTGTCAAGTCTGCCTGCCGCGCCGGTGTGAGTCGAAGTAATATTTCTTCAGTGTATGTAACAAGTCTCATATTTCATAGGTGAACCCGTGTGACGTGCTGCGTCACGACAATCATGTTGTAACCAAATGTGGACGCTCAGCGTGATAAATTTGTGATGAGCGATAAGTAGACAGTGGCGCTGAATATGACGGACCTGAAAATGATGGACATGAAATTGCATGACATGAAAATAGCAGACCAAATGGAATGGCGTGAAAGTGATGGAGCAAAAGTGATGCTGACTACCTGGCGCCTTACGCCATCAACAAGTCGAGCTGAGTACGATACAAAGCTTTTGTAATTAGCAATAACTTTGCACGTACCTGACTTCTGACTACCTACTACTAATTGTTTTTGTTGACTTTCAGACTACTTATACTAGGTAACATGTACAGCCGACAGTTCAAAAATCATCATTACCCTTCATTAGAGTTTCACCCACGTTTTGTCCGCTGTAAGTTCATTTTATTTTCCATTGTTACTGGCCCGCCTACACATAGCGTCCTTGGCGTCTGTCGTCGTCTGTTGGTGTCTGTCGTATGTAAAGCTGCCGGCGGGCGGGCGTGCCGGCCGCCTGGCGCGTGGGCGGACGGCCTCCGCCGGCTGCATGGGCTGTCAGGCGGCCGACACTGCACGGCGGGCCAGCATGGTTACGTCTCGTTATGGCGACACCTTGTTGCTATTTGTATATGGCGTGTTATTGACGTATTGATTAATTCATTGACTGTAAGACCATATTATAATGACCTATAGCCTAGGTTTGCATTATGTGTCATTGTACAATTCATTACAATTTTTATTGTCACTATTTGCATCCAATTTGTTATCTGCCCAGTGATTAGTGATAAGTTATGCACCGTTGTGTGCATGCATTGGATTAAAATATGGGAATAAAAAAGCTAACTGCTCACAGAACTACTAATAATTGAAGAGCATTTTCAGTCGACTCAAAACAATAGCCTAATTATATTCTTTTTAGTCCAACATTTTGATGTCCTGCATTTTCAGGTTCGCCGTTTTCACATCCGGCATTTTTCACATCTTGCCACTTGGTCCATCAGATTCAGGTCCTGCATTCTCAGTCGACCCCGTGCACCCAAGTTGACAATGCCTGTGACAGGCAACAAGCCATTGCTGAAAAGCAGAAAAATCAGCTAAGTTCAGAGTTTGAGAAAAGATTCCTTTGTTATTTGGAGATAACTGAATTCCCTTTTAGTGTAGGTAAGCTGAAATTAGCTTCTGAGAGTAGCCTCTGCGCCAAAAATCAACTTGATCCATTCAGCTGTTTCGACAGAACTCCGGCTTGTGACAGACACAGACACCAGATCATAGCATATACCACGCTAGTATAGCATCACATGGGTAAAAATACACTGCAAAGATATAAAGCAGAGAATACAATGCAAATAACATACAACACTAACCAAAAATCATAAAAACAACAGACAATACTACGGATTTAAATGAACATGTTCCGTTTTATGCTGATCCCGATTCCCATACTACGTAATCAACTACACCACATTCTCAATATGCAAATGTACAAGGCACTACAAAGGCACAAAATGATAAAGGCACACATGCTTGACATATGCATGAGACAGTCAGTAATATGATCGTTCACGACAATTATTAATGACAAAATTATCTACAGTAATATCAATCAATCATCACATTACAAGTGAACACAATACATCATAAAAAAGCTCCAAAAATGAAACTTTTCAATCACACATTATATTCACGTAATTTGATTTGCATGTCAATTATAAAATAAGGCCATTAATACTCAACACAAATAAAACTAAAAATCAAAAGCAACATCTTGAAGCCATTGCAATACCGGCAGGATGTATAGGAAAATGCACATTTGGTTGGTTGGTTGGTTGGGAATTGATTGCACTTTAAACATCAACAAACATCTCAAAATGATTAATGCTCTGGCGCATATCTACAGTTAACGTCAGGGTTATAATGTGCTTGTCTCTGTACAGGTATTAGATTGCATTTATGGTAAAGTATTTTAATTTTTTTCTTCCTAATTTTTTTTATTTCAATGGCTTGTTTTACAAATGCTACACTGCAGCTGCTGATGCACCCATACTTGCCATGGTGATACAGGGGTCCACAATATTTTGGAACCAATCTGCGGTCTTGCCACTAAGGCCCACAAAATGTCGGGGAATGTCCCACCACAGTGAATCTCAATGTGTAATTTTTACCAAAAGCAACCAAACTAAACAAATATGTAAGTAGCCAAAATGCCCATAAATCCAGTGTAAATAGATACACCCTTACAAACCAACAAATTTTCCAAAAATTCCTAATCTTGGCAGCTTAAGGGGTTCTAAGAGGTGAAATCAAAGTGAAATATGGCATGGTCCACTCACCCTTGATTGGTTGGCTGGTTGGGGTTTAACAGCGCTTTCAACACAATCCCTTGACTGGTGCAAAATCTTGGCACTGCAGGGTGATAAACTGAAAATATGACCTCAAAATAAACATATGTTGGACCAATACTTGTACCACCAAAAAACTGTAGGGCAAACCTTAACAAAGATCAGAAAAAAACTCAAAATGACTAATGATGTGCTGAATACCTATAGTGAGACTTGTGACGTTGATGTTTCTATACAGCCTGCTGGTACTGATATGCCACTGAGGCACTGCTTTTGTTGCTTGTTTGTCAGGAGGGCAGACTGTATCTATGATCTGCTCTGCCCTGCTGAATTCTACTTTGATTGAGAGCAAAAAGTTGACCAATGAGTACATTGCTGCCAGTCTGCTAGCCCTTTATAAATAACTATACTGCTATGACTTGCAGAATACATGCATCTAACATTACTATGATGAAACACTTTGCCACCAGTACAAGTTGTCGAGAAGAATAACAAAGACTGTGCAATAAAAAATCGAAACATACACAGTATGAAATTTGAGACACTGTAGTGCCACCTTGTGGTGCAGAGAAGAAGTTGCATGTTGGTACACAACTAAAGTAAAGTAAAGTAAGCTTCGTTTGTATAGTTCTTTATTATGAGCTGCACATCTCTAAGGCACTCAGGTATGTCATGTGTAAACACGGCATCACGCAGTTTTACCTGCCACCCACACATTGAATGAGCCATACTACAGCCCTTCCTCTACTCTGTGCAGATAAAATATTTTAAAACTCACATGGCTGAATACATTTTTTGTTATCACATTCTACCACTGTTATCCAGTTTTGAGACCCACGGAAACTGGACAGTTTTTATAGTGTTGTTATAAGGAAAACAAAAATTTTATATTTTATATATACCTAAACTTCACACAGCAAAAAGCTGTAGAAGAAGTTTAACTTTTTATTTGCTTCTAAATGACCAATACAATTATCACATCCTCTGCTGTAATTTTTATCAATTTTGGCAATTTTTCTGATTAACTGATCATAAATTGTGTCACCAAGTGGCTATGGATTTCAGTCACGCAACAAAAACATCTCAATCAGTGTCTAGCAATATCATCAATAAAGTAGCAAAACACACATGTAAACAGCTGAACAGTTAGTTGTTATGTAACAAACACCAGTCATTTTACAAAAGCTATATAATTCTGGCAGCACACAGTACTGAGAAACATGCATATCGTATGCTGTTAGGCATTAGCATCAACATAGTAAGGCAGCTCTATCAGAAAAACTGTGCTCACAACTCAGAAATGATCGACCATAACTGACACGCTGTTCTTGCCGACTCGGCCCTGTGCCAAGCCATCGTTGCCCGCCAATGCCAGGTTCTGCCACTGACTTGGGTGACCTATGGAACACAACACAATAACAACAAGCCATATCAATCAATGCAAAAATATACACAACATCATACGGCATAAGCAAAGCCGAGGTGCAGTTCCCGGCATACAAACAAGTGGTCTCAAAGTAATTTGACAACATGCCGCATCGCGTCGTGTGCACACGTCTTCAACTGTTTTGCAACCAGTAAGCGTGTTGTTTAAATGGTTTCGGCATTACAGGATTGCACCTTGTGATAATGTGTCGGCACTTCGCCGAGCTATTGTGTGTGCATGCTATTTTTAGGCACGTTCTGCGTCAGCCAATCACAGCACATGCCACGTCACACAGCAGTGCATTGCAGTGACGATTTCTGCTTACAACTGGCCGTCACTTTTCCCCACAAAAAATCGCTCCTCCCCTGGGGGATCTGCACTCCCATCTGATAAATGGTTCCTTGGGCCCACACGAGACACCACCCCAAACGCATCTCAACTGGTTCAGCCATTTTTCGGGCTCATGAATGTGTCCAACAGACCGACTGACCAACCGAGCGACTGACCATACTAATCCATGTGCAGCAATCAACCACTATCGCTATATGCGATGTAGCCTAATAACACACAACATTACCATCTGTACTAACTCACTTCTTTCTTCTCCTACTTCCTTTATTGCGGGCAGAGGTCCAGCCTACTTCTGGACCCAAGCACTGAGACTGTTGTATAACAGTCCAGTGAGCTAGTCCAAGGAGAGGAGGAGAATTGGTGTGTGCGATGTGTGCGTGACTTGCCGGGAAGGCGGGGTTAAGTAGGAGTGAACAGCTTGTCGGGTATTTATAGTGCAACCCCTCTAGATGTGGCCTACTGTCTGGCTTAACTCCCGTGAAAACCAGCCCCCTGCTATGCAGCTTTTTGTAAAAATTCTTTCACAACTTGTTACTTTTACTAGATTGTTATTATTAATAAATACAGAATCGGAGAGAACAGACCAGTTGGTGAGTCACTTGACTTGAGGGCAAACGACCAGCTGTCTGGATTGACTGACGCACGATGTGGTAGTCGAAGTTCAACAGGTCGCAGAAATTTGAGTCCATGAGGACCACACATCACCAGCGGGCTCAGCAGGGTCTCACCTGCATGTAACAGCTGACACTGCAAACTGTTTGCCAACAAAAACTAACATTTTCACACATCCCAAAATGCACCAAAAGACAGCACAGCCCCTATTTTTACCGATTTAAGCTCACCTGCACATGTCAACATTCAGAGCACTTTGAGTATTAAAACACTGAAAAGTACACATGCAAAGTACACCGCTGTCACACTGTGAAACCAGCGTGATCCTCATCAACAAAAATTGGCTACACTGAGAGAAATACGCCAGGCTGTTGGCATTACCACAATACACAAGTTTATATCGTGCAAAGGCAAAATTACACATCGGCGAAATATTTCTACGGTACAAAAACGATAATGTACCTTTGTCCTTGTCAAGTGGAGGCATGATGCTGTTGTCTTGACAAACTTTGAAGTAGATCTCCTGCTTGACCCCTTCAGGGATTGCTCCGGCAGGGATAATGATTGTGACTCCTGCATAAATAACAATGACAAAAATTAGCCATGTACGAGACTGACGATCGACTGTACACAACTGATGTTTCTGCAAAGTTCAAAGTCATGTGACACAAAAACTAGGCCAAATATCAAAAATCCGGCCCGATCAAATTTAGATATTGTGCCCCAGTTTAAGAATAAGTGGTCAGTTGCCAGATCCCACTGTAAACTGAGGAGGTAACTTTTGAAAACGTAAGCATTTCAAACTTTCAAGGGCTCGTGACCTTAATCTTGACCTTTGATCGGGTCATACTGCATACGGTCGTGCATCACTCATCGACCTCTACCTACATGCCAAATTGCATTGAAATCAGACACTTTTTGTGAACAGACGGACGTACCCCTGGACAGACAGACGAACATTTGAGACCTACTTTATTAGGTCGATTCAGAAGAGTTGACCTAATGAAAAAACAAGAGCTCAGCTGTCGCAGAGAAAAGGCGTCGTGCCGAATGCGCTTTTGTATACAGACATCTTTGGCTTAGAAGTATACAAACACACACAAAAATTATTGTGTGCTTCCCATTAATGCATGGTGCAAATTTGTAATAGTCAGGTGCCATCAGATAGGCGTTCATGCTGTAGCCAGCATGACGCCAATGAGACAGTGATGTAGTAAATACAGAATGATAACAACAGAATATGCAAGATTATGACAAAAACATTATCCAAGAAAAGGAACTCGTTATTTATGTTACGCAAGGCCATAATATTACGACAGTTTAAAGCCTTGATGTCTATGACTTGTCAGGTAAAAAAATTCACAATAACATAAGTAATAACATCAACGCAGTCAGCAGTGGTTTAAATATGTAATACGAGTAATACACAATATGTAGAAATGCAAATATGAATATGTATGTTGTATTGCTCAGTTTCCAGTTAATGGCTCTAAAACATTACACAAATAAAATTCATGTAAAAGATAATAACAAGGAAACAATAAAGTCAACACATTTGTCCATCAGGTAACATGACAGCAGGCTACTGGTAACAGCAACGTGCCACATAAAACTCCACCAAAGTAAAACTCACATTTTGCAATGATCATTTTTTGTATCGTTATCTCACAAACCTCAACAATGATCACCCCACAATCTGACTGTTCCCCTATCCCAACCAATACCAATCTGAAAATTTAATAAAACTTCTTTCATTAAACATCGACTAACTGGTGCATGTGTATATGCAGGCAGTCTCTCTCACAACCGACCTGTTTCTTTTGACTCAAGTACTCCACCTTTACCGTCAAACATGCCATGTGCAGTTGCTACAACCGGATGTGCATCATCGGAGTCAGCTGACCCTTCTCTGATCAACACAAACACTAACAATACAGACAACAGACAACTAAACGCTCATGGTGTATACTGTCTACTCTGACAGGTAAAAATTACCTGCAACTCTGTGTAGACAACTAACCTGCTGCCAAATAAAATGGACATAAAGATGAGTGATACCTTAAGTAATGCCAATTACCAGTTTTTTTCCCTACCTTTGTCCGCAATGTCATTGTTTCTTTACTTATTTAATTCACATGAAATAACAACCACCACTTGTGTTGGACGATTGTAGCAAAAGGTTAATAATGCATTACAAGTTGCCTTTTGGCCACTATCTGAAAAGGTTCATTACTACTCATAGACTCCTTAAAATAAGGACTGACGGCAGCCAATCTCGGGTCCGCGAACTTGGGTCCATTGGTATTTTTGAATTTTTACTATAATTTTGTAAAAAGGGGTCTGTTTATGACAAAATTTTGAACACAAGTTGCCACAATCAATTTCTCCACATAGATCATGAATAAATGTCACAAATGTAACAACAATTTCTACTTTCAGTTAGCATAATGATGCATTCATGTCATTTTCAGTAGTACGTATCGTATCGGTCGAGAAATATTGTGGGTTGACACCGTTCGTTACCTGGGTGTTTTCATTGTGTCGTCCAGCAGGTTTTTCTGCTCATTTGATAACGCAAAGAAATCATTTTATCGAGCCTTTAACGCTGTGTTTAGCAAAGTAGGTAGAGTTGCATCACAAACTGTTGTCATCGAATTGCTTATGTCCAAATGCGTTCCTGTACTATATTACGGCTCTGAATGTTGCCCAGTCTCTAAAAGTCAGTTCAACTTGCTAGAATTAGCTCTCCATGGATCTTTTATGAAAATATTTAATACTCGATCTAAAGAGATTGCTAATTACGGTATGGAAATGTTTAATGTTCAAAATCCGTACTATACTAT
>Ga0209780_1004483_pt1 | contig 10763 bp, 6 predicted proteins | sample WorMetexBAHAMAS2_FD_187384 | JGI IMG/M metagenome (GOLD analysis project Ga0209780, IMG submission 187384) | Marine gutless worms symbiont microbial communities from Max Planck institute for Marine Microbiology, Germany - Inanidrilus exumae... | ecosystem: Host-associated > Annelida > Digestive...
CATAAACATACCACAGTAAATTCGTGCTGCGTTTTAGGAGGTATGGGAGTGAGAAAGGTTTCAAACAGCAATAGTGACCTTCAAGATCATTAAAGGGCATTGGCAATGGAGTAATCTATGACACATGCAATTTCCTTAATATCAGTCAGCACACGAAATTTGACGACTCTCGTTCCCGTCATTCCCGAGATATGATTGCAAGCATGGAAATTTAAAATTGATCACATGATCCTCACCATGCCACTTTTAGGGGTGGTTTGTCATCTGTAGACTTGCACTTGATAATTTCAACCGGAGTACAAAATATGACTCTAGCCTCAGCCGTTCCAGAGTCCCTAGATATCACTATAGTTCTCTGTATCAATCAGCACATGAAATTTGAAGTGCCTAGCTTCACCGATTTCAAAGATATGATTGGGGCCAAAATTTAAAAAAACGGGTCAAGTGAGCCTGGCCACGCCCAATAGGGGGTAATTTGTCATCCAAAGACTAACACTTGATATATTCTACCTGTACACAAACTTTGGTGACTCTCACTTCAGCCGTACCGGAGATATGATTACGGCGTCGAAATTGAAAACGGGTCATGTGACCTTGACCACGCCTCTCTTAGGGCTGGTTTGTCATCAGTAGGTAGGACTTGACATAGTCTATCTGTGTGCAAAATTACCCTAATGTAGTTTCAACCATTCCAGATGTGATTCATGTCCCAAAATTTAACTGGGTCACGTGACCTGACCACACCCTTTCAGGGATGTTATCCGTGGGTTATCACTTGCTACTATATATATACTTTATTTCGCAAGAATGTAGCATATAGTAACACACTACACCATTACACTAAGCTAAAACAATACAGTAATACACATAATAAAACAAAAGTAAAAGATAAAATCATTCACAGAAACACGTTCGCAGAATAGACATTCAGCACGACAGTGAAATAGTCTAATTGCAGCAAACTGTCCATAAATTTCTGTTTGCGTTTTTCAGTGATCTCAGTCAGCCTAGGCAAGTTCACTAACTGTCTGAGAGACATAATGTTATCTCGATGAGTAACAAAGAAAATTTTAGCAGTAGCTTGCTGACACAGTTGTCTAACATAGAAATGATTCTATTAAATAATGGTAATGCTTCAGTAGCATATAATATAAAAGGCATGCAATAGGATTTCATCAGTTCAACTGTAACCAGTTCAGCCTACTATCTACTATCAAGCAATATACCAAATTTGCAGTCTTTATCTCCACCCACTACGAGTTTGTGAAAAGCAATACAAAATGTGGAAAATGGGACGGTTTGGAGTATAGTTAGGAGTCACTCAAAGTCACTGGAAATAGCACCATTCATAGAGCACTTACGAGTTTCTATTAGCCTCCTACATTAACTATGTCCCTATCTTATACCGTTTCTGACATACAGCGAGATACTGGTCGAAAATCGCCGCTTTTACCTTACCGCACCTGTGCGGAATTTCGCCAAGATCTTTGGCATTAGAAAACTAGAGTCGCTGGTCTACTGTACGGTGTTGCTTGCGTGATCCTGCGTTTAGCCTTTTGGTACAATACTGGCTTGCTATGGACGGATGTGCGGACAGAGAGACAGATGGACGGACAGACACGACGACGGCATATACCGCACTAACATAGCGTCACGCTCGCGCGGTAAAAACTATCTGAAACAGAAGCAGATGAAAGCCTACCAAAAAATACAGTCCAGCAAGTAAATGATTAAATGCCATATCTGGGAATGTCTGCCATAATTATGTAAACTTCGATAGCCAGACTAGAGTGCAAGCTTATGCATACAAAGCCGTGCCACTCGTCAATGTGTACTACTCACATACAATTCCGCGCCTCTGTAGTCTTTGATATACTGGCGCTATACAAGCTACATATTATTATTGTTGTTGTTGTTGTTATCGTACTGCATGGTCTTTTCCCCTTTGTCCTACCAGCCGTTATTGATGAGTGATGAATGAATGATCCATTTCGCTGCATGACGTTATTGGCGATTGAATGATCCCTTTTGCTGCGTAGATCACAGCAGAGACTCCCAATGCTTTCCTATGGGATGGACAACCCCCACATTTGCCCCTTCTCGTGGGGGGATCTTGACCTCATCTACTAATGGTTCCTTGAACGGACCACCAGAGTCCGCCCCCAAACAGCATCTTGATCGGTTCAACCATGTTTGCAAAGCTCAAGAACATGACGAACAGACAAACCACGCTACTCCGTATGTAGCAACAGGTCGCATCTATCTGTTGCTGCGATGCAGCCTAAGAATAGTAATAAAGTATTACTAAAATAATTAATAACTAAATTCTTTACTAATAATGTAGCGGTTTGTCCTGCAATATTTAGCATCAATGTTGTTGAAAGTGGACGAATTCAAGATACCGGGGTATTCATTAAATAACTTACACGTCCTTCTGGTTGCTGTTAGCTGGAATTTGATTATAGCAGGTTTCAGTTGGACTTGCTGATTTCCCCATCAAACAACATCTTTCCATGCAGGCTAGCTGTAGTGTACTGCACTGTGTACATACAGTGTATACATACCCCGTGTGCACAACAGCAAAAGCTTTCCTTGCACGCTCATAGAACATAAATCTCTCCACTTGTTCAAACGTAATCTGTAAACAATATTCTATAAGAGATGGCAAATCACGTAATTCTTGTGACAGTATGCCGACAATTCAAAATAAGGCTATCATATTAATAAATCACTGGACAGCTTAACTTACGAGTCATCACTGAAACCTAAGTAAATCTGTCTTCAACAATGATGCAAACACAGTCTCAAATCTGCATCAAGCAGTTGCAGCAACAAGGTCTGTTCAGAGTGGACAATTGATCACTTCCACGTTGTCTGTCATTTAAATGCTGACCAGCACAACCGACTGTGAGAACTTTTTGCTGATGGACTTACCAAACATTGCAACAATGCTTCTTCAAATCCAACGGCACGGCAGACCCCAAATAAACAACACTCTGAGGGCACATGGAAAGCATTATGCTTTCTTTCAAATTCCTTCTATACTCAAATCTTTTGATATCATGATATTATTACAAAGATGGCATCACAGACTGGAGAGCAAAGTAACAGCAACACGTGGAGTAGAATAGCTGCATCAAAACTCTGAATGCAGTGTTTCACAAATACCTATGCAATGATAACAACATAACTCACAAGTCATTCCATTTAGTCTACTGCAATGTTAAGTAATAAAGACAGAACGTAGAAAGCTGAAAACGGGATTTATGGATTGGCTGATTTCGTTAAAATTTGCTATAATCACATGTCAAACCAGTAAACAAATATAGACATTCATTTTGGTCAAGTTTACAAGACGTCAGTAATCGCACTTATAATACAAACTAGAAGATGGACTTCGACGCCCGAGCGTCGATGTGGATGCCTTCAACATGGCCTGCTGTAACCGTGACCTTTGACCTCCAAAATCTAACCTGGTCATCTGTAGGGGCTACTGAATACTCCCTGTAATTTTCGTCATCGTTTTCATAAGATATCGTGCTAAAAAGATCTGCCCAGAGAGACAGACGTGGTGAATACACCCCGAAAACATAATGCCTCTGCTGACACTGTCGGGTGGCAAAGGCAATACAACAGCAAAGCAAAAACAAATTGATGCGGTTTACTAAATTTCACTGTTGGGGAAGTTACTTTTTAAAAGTAATCTGTTACAGTTACAAGTTACATGCTGGCAAAAGTAACTTGTTACAGTTACCTGTTACTTTTTCTACATTAGTAACTTGTTACAATTACAGTTACATTTTAAATGTTTTTTGAGTTACTTTACATGTAGACAGACCAGCTAACTGCCTATTGCTGCTCAGAAGGCCTTACAATCGCAAGACCATAGATGCAACAATACACCATATATTTGGACTAGGACGAGTGGACGACCTGTTGAAAATACCACACTATACATAAAATAAACACTGAGCTTGATAGGATAGTAGTGCTGTGGTGCGGAAAATTGTAATGAGTAACGAAATCCATAATTCAGTTACAGTTACTATATACCAGTAACTCGTCACGTTACTTTGTTACTTTTTGATATTGTAACTTGATACAGTTACAAGTTCCTAAACCAGAAGCTCGGCTACCGCGCTGTTAGTAAATTCGTGCTATGTTTCACAAAGCATTCAAACAGCAAAACTGACCATTCAACGGTATTGGCAATGGTTCCATTCGATAAGCCACATACGATTTTGTATTAGTTTTCCATTGCAACTATGTCTCATCTTGCCCTATTAACGAGATATTATCACTTATTTTCCAAAATTTAAAGAGGTCACATGACACATCACACATCCCTTTCGGGGGTAATATATCACACATGCCGCTAGAAACTCCTGTGTATCAATCAGCAAACGAAATTTGAAGTGCCTAGCTTCAGCATTTCCAAAGATATGATTGGGGCAAAATTTAAAAAAAACGGATCACGTGTCCCTGACCACGCCCCTTTTAGAGGTGGTTGGTTTGTCATCTTTACGTAGGATATAATATAGTCTACCGCTGTGTACAAAATTTCAAGACTCTACTTGGGGAAAAATTTATGGACGCCGCCGCCGCCGAGTAGGTGTTACTTGTAATAGCGGCTTATGCGGCCTGCTAACGATAACGAAGACATAGTCTCATTATTATTACGTTCAGCCTTAACAGTGGCCTAATGATGGATCTAATCCCAGTAATCTATCACCAATTATTTACTTACTTACTATCTTGAACAGTGTATTCAATCTTGAAATAATCTATGCTGTGCGACCCTGGAGTAGTCAGGGTCACCTGACCCATTTTAAATTATCAGGCTCCCAATGATATCTCTGGAACGGCTAAGGCTAGAGTCACTCTAGCCTTAGCCGTTGCAGGGATATCATTGCGGATTTGGGGGCCTGAAAATTTAAAATGGGTCACGTGACCCTGACTATGCCCCTTTAAGGGTGGTTTGTCTGCCATATGCTGAAACTTGATATAGCCTACCCGTGTACAAAATTTGATCACTCTAGCTTCAACCGTTCCAGAGATATGGTTGGTACCCACCAAAATTTAAATGGTTCACATGACCTGACCACGCTCCTTTCAGGGACGTTTTGTCATCTTTTGGCAAGCACTTGCTACGATTAACCTGTCTACCAAATTTGAAGTCTCTATCTCCGCCCACTACGAAGAATATGAAAAAGGTTTCAAAATGTGGAAAATTGGTGGTTTGATGTACTATACGGGTCACTCAAGGTCACTGAAAATAGCACCATTGGATAGAGCGCATAGGAGTTGGCCTTCCATAGTAACTATGTCGCTATCTTGCACCATTTGTCAGATATAGCGAGATGTTGGTCGAAAATCGCCCCTTCTAACCTACCCCACCTCTATTCGGCGCCTGCTTTGGGGGTGACCCGTTTGGAATTTCACCAAGATTTTTGGCAACAGAAACGAGAGTCCTTGGGCTATGGTATGGCATTGTTTGCATGATCCTAGGTTTACCCATCTTAGTAGAACACTGACTTGTGACTGACGGACAAACAGACACACGACGACAGCATATACCGTGGTAGCATTGCATCACGCAGTAATAATGAACTTGTTACAAGTAAAAGAAGTAACAAAATTACTTTAACAAGTTACTACCCAACGCTGCTGACTTTAGAATGATGATTCACAAGCATGAAGCTAATACTGCAGTGATATTAGTTACCTCTCTTCCTACTGCTGACTTTATTACTGTTTGATAGGTTTGCCACACTTCTGGTAAACCTTCTCCTTTGTCACTGGAAACTTGTTCCATGACAGCAACCTACAATTAAACTATTTATGCAGTAATATAGAAACCTCCACAAAGTTGCCTTTGCCTATGGTTTCTAAGTAATTATATGCTCCGATGCCTGCACAAATTTCAAAATACCAAACTTAGTGCACTAAATGAAAATTAACATAAAAAGCCTCACACCATAACTGTGATATACCGGAAAAGCTTCGTAAGTATCCAATGGAAAAACCTTCAACACTGCTTCCAAGAGTGATGGAATATTGTGTCCTACAACATTCCACAAATAACCAGTCAGCAACACGCGAAAGCACGACCACGGACTGTCTGAGTTACTGCACGACGAACTGCACTGGTTGGATATACCGCAGCGAGTCGATTACAAACTCTGCGTGACTGTCCACCGTTGTCTGCAGCACAAGGCTCCGCCATACTTGGCGGATCTCTGCACACCGGTCTCCGATATCGCCAGTAGGCAGCATCTACGTTCGGCACGAAGCAACCAGCTCGATGTTCCACGTCACCGTCGCACGCAGTTCGGCCGTCGGGCCTTCTGTGTTGCGGGTCCGATGGCCTGGAACGCACTGCCAGACAGCATCAGAGATACGGCGCTGTCAACCTACTCTTTCGGACGTCATCTGAAGACTCTTCTCTTCTCCTTGTACTAGTGCACCAGCGCATTAGAGGCTTTGCGTTTATGCGCTATATAAATCCACGATTGACATTGACATTGACAATTAGAACTAAAAGCTTAAACATCAAATTTTTAATCAAAGAGGAAACACAGAGATATTTTAATAATCCAGTATTGGACATAATCACAAAAGTTCAATAATAAACTGTTAATGGGCAACAACTACACTCCTGTATGGAGTGAATTTGCACACAAAAAACATAATTGATTGAGTTAAGGTTTTACATCCCACCCGACACAAAATAGGTCATTTCCGATATGTTCATCCCAGCCAATCTCTTAGCTAAGAACAGAAAAACTAAATCAAACACAAAAAAGCAAACGTGCAATTTTTTGCATCAGTAACAAAATATACTACAGCATAAAATTAACACAAAAAATGAAAGCCAGGTTTGGTCGCCTCTTACGACCTTTGGCCTGGAAACAGAATGGGCCTATTCTGGAAGGAGTAGTTAAATCATGAAGAAAATGAGTAAGGACATATTTAAGTATGCAAGAAGGTAAGGAAGGAAGTTAAGTGAACAAACAAACAATTTATATTGTACTGAAATCAACACACAAATCAGGGCGCATTATTGCCCTGGAGCCCGCATAGGGCACACAAACAAACAACACAGCCATGCCACGCTGACTAACCGGCCACAACTGATAGCTAACATTCTTATATGTCTATTGGCTGCTGAGCCTCATGACAAGATTACACATCCACACAACCACACTGACTGACTTGTTCTTGGTTTATTTCAAATGGCTGTGATGCGATGTGACAAATTTCACACATATGCTTATGTCTGCCAATAAATTTTTTTTGCTCATAAATATAGCATTATACATTGGAAGAAATTTATGACTTCTCTGATAACTTCTTATTGCAAAGTTTAGCAAAAATGGGTATGAATAACGTTGCTGCTAAATGCAATACGTACAATTTCACCATCACAGTGTAGCATGGTAGTGCTAACATTGTTACGATGGAGAATGGCAAAATTCGAGGTAACAGAACTCTAAAACACCTAAACCAATTATCACAAAATTTAGAATGGGTAACTAAGTCGACAATATCACCCCGCACGCGTAAATTCAAACCAATCGCCCCAGTGGGGCATTCCGGCCAAATGGGTGAAATATCACTCTCCCATGGTTTTTAGTTTTTCCTTTTTTGTGACCCCAAATTTTCCTCGCATCCCTACAGTAACAGGAGAACCGATTTTTACACTGTTTGATTCACAGGATGTCAATCAGGTTATTGCATTCTAAGAAAAATATAACTACAAAAACTTTTTGATTCCCCCATTTTTACCCCAAAAGAACCCCCAAAAGGGTATAGACATTTTCAAGCCTAGCGCTCAAAATATTAAAATTAGCATATTATCAAAACTACTACACTGATTCCAACCAAATTTTGCAAATTGACAGACTACCAAATACTATTTGTGGCTGGTCCAAACAGGCGTATAACAAATCCAAGATAACGGACAGCCGCCATCTTGAAAAATCGAAAAACGGCCATATCTTGGCAAGTGCTTGACCGATCTACATGAATTTTTGTACGATGACTCATATTGGCCCTCAGTATTATACCAGTAGTTAAAATTTCCAACTTTTAAGAATCGAAGATGGTGGAAGGCTGCCATCTTGAAAAGTAAAAAACGGCCATATCTTCACAACGGTATGAAATTTGGCACAGCGAAACACACTGGCCCTCCAAACAATACCAGCAGTTAAACCAGATGGTGGCGGCGTGGCGTAGTCGTAGCGTCGTTGGTCTAGATCAATGAGGTTAACCTACGCTGAGCCCGGTTAGTACTGGGATGGGTGACAGTGTCCTGGTTCGACTCCCGGAGGTGGCACTTTATTTGGTATGTAACCAACCACCCAGGTCGACTCAGCCTTCTACCCTCCGTGGGACGGTAAAATGAGTACCAGCCAAAGGGCGGTGATGCTCTGCGGCTGGGGAGTAAAGGCAGGCATGGTGTAATTTGCAGGTATAACTGTATGACCCATGTCTGAGCGCATTAGATGCGCTTTGCGTAATGCTCTATACAAATAGACGTATACTTTTACTACTACTTTAAAATTTTAAACTTTTAAAATACAAGATGGCGGACAGCCGCCATCTTGAAAAATTAAAAAATGACCATACCTCGGCAATGGCTTGACTGACCTGCATGCAATTTTGCAGGATGGCGTACATTGGCACTCCGAAGGGTATCGGCAGTTAAAATTATGAACTTTTAAAAATCCAAGATGGTGGACGGCACCATCTTCAAAAATGGAAAAAACCATATCTCTGCAATGGTTTGACCAATTGTCACAAAATTTGTCAGTGATCTATATTGGCCCTCAAAACCATACCGGCAGTTAAAATTTCGGAACTTTTAAAAATCCAAGATGGCGGACTGTCGCCATCTTCAGAAATTGAAAAACAGCAATATCTCGGTCATTGTTTGACCGATTGGCGCAAAATGTGACAAAGATATGCACATTTACCCTGTGAACTGTACTGGCAGTTAAAATGTGAATTCCTAAATATCCAAGATGGCGGACGACGGCCATTTTGATAACAGTTAAATCGCTATATCACAGCAACGGTTCGACCTGTCGCTGTGAAATATGGTATGATAATACATGTTGACACGATTAATCCTATCAGCCGTTAAAATTTCAGTTATTTAGAAATTCAAGATAATGGACAGCCACTATTTTAAAAACTTTAAAATAGTCATATCTTCACCACATCCACATGGCCCTTTTCAAAATTTAAAAATCTTTTGAACAGGCAAGTATAGACATTTAAAATTATATATTAGTAATAAAACATCAAGCATAAATGGTAAAAACTGGCCAGTTTACAAGCAAGTGTAAGGGTGACATTGATAGCAATAAAACGGCAAATATCACTTTGGTGGGACGGTGTCTACCAAACCATCAAAACCTAATAACTTTGCAAACTTTTAAGAATTTACAGCAACATTTCACAGATTTGCTTCATCGGTGAACACACATACACAAACCATCAGCTCGGATTTCACGAGGTCCACATCGACACACTGAGCTTGTTGGAAAATGAGCGTCAGCCAACACTACATCGCAAACAAAAACCGCTCGTCAGAAAAGTGAATGTATTTCTATACAAGTAGAACAACACCCAATGGCGGAAACAATAACGTGGAACACAGAACAGTGAGAAATAGTACACTTTGCATAATAAAAAACTGTGTTAAATTACATAATGAGATGTGTGGCTTGCGTGCATCGCAGCTAGCCAACACATCACTCGCCAGTCGCTGAATTTAGTGTTGTTATACCGACTTTTGCAATGGGGCGGTGGTGGGGGAGAAAGTATACCCCCGTGCAGGCTGTTGCCATCAACCGTTACTTATCAAAGTTGGTGGCACCCTGCTGCAGGAATGGCAGGACTGCTGATCGAGTGCACTCTCCCATCTGCCATCTGACCAGTGTTTTATCTAGGGACCTTTTGGGGGGATCAAACTTCCCCCAAACATCGAAACTCCCCCCCTAAGAATTTTCGGCCACGCCTGCCGTGAATAAAAATAATGTCAATACACTCGACTGACATCTCTTACTAAATGTCTCATGTTTTAATTTTATTAAATAAGTGGGCCAACTACTTCGCTCTTTTGAGCCTAAGCGTCTGACAGGAGTTTGACGAAATACAGATTATTTAGTTTTTGCCAAACCGTTGTTGAATTAGATACAGACTTGGTATTATTGTTAGTTGAGTTATTCGTGATTGTTATTTTAGTTGGCCATAATTTTCTCTGCAGGGAGCATATCTGGCTAACCTGCTGTCGTGGCCGAGTGGCTAACGAACTCGGCCGCCATGTGCTGTAGAGCGTGACGCGCTCAGTGGCCGGGGTTCGACTCGGCCCGAGCGCGTCCGCCTACCAAAAAATTATTTCTAATAATTCCTACGCACATGATGAACAGGGAGATAATCCCGGGCAGGAAAAAAAGAGGGTTCGACAGTGTCCTCTATAAACTGTGACCGTTGCAGGCAACTTGATCTAGCAGTGTCAAGTTTGCCTGCCGCGCCGGCGTGAGTCGAAGCTAATAGACTTGGCTGGCCGCTGGTTGGCGTAATACAGAGCGCCAGTCAGGGCTAAGCCACACAGTAGGCCACGTCTAGAAGGGGCGTGCTATAGAAATACCCGACAAGCTGCTCACTCCTACTCAATCCCTCCTTCACCCTACACTCGCTAACATACACTGCACACACCTACCAATTCCCTTCCTCTCCCTGGGCAAGTGCAC
>Ga0209780_1004484_pt1 | contig 10762 bp, 9 predicted proteins | sample WorMetexBAHAMAS2_FD_187384 | JGI IMG/M metagenome (GOLD analysis project Ga0209780, IMG submission 187384) | Marine gutless worms symbiont microbial communities from Max Planck institute for Marine Microbiology, Germany - Inanidrilus exumae... | ecosystem: Host-associated > Annelida > Digestive...
GTCTCAGGTGCTGTTAATCTAGGTTGACGGTCAGTGTGGTAAACTGGTGACCGTCATCGGTCACAGTTTATCACACTGACCGTCGACATGTGTACAACACGGTGGGCGTGAGGCACTGCCTCGCGCGGGTCTGACAGCGGCAGCGGAGACTTGTAATAATTGCTTACACTGGTATTTTGCAGACATTGCTGACAAGTTTCTTAGTTTAACGGCGGCACTGTTGCCGATATTCAGTTGTCCGGAGGTAAAATGACTTGATGAACGACAAAAATACGAGTACTAGCAGATGTAATTTGTGTTGATGCTCTACAGCTGGCACAACGAATCGGTCGAGACCCTGACCACATTACATTTGAAGAGCTGAGAAATTTCTTCGAGAACACTTAAAACTGCTATCGACGTCAGCCAGTGACACTGATCAATCGTCTGTCGTCATCGCCGCGTCGTTCTACTGCTGACTATTTTTTCTTTACATATTCTATGCAGTAAGTATTGTTTAGTCTGCAGAACGAGTCGTTTTGTCGTGATCATGTTTCAGACGTGATGTTAATGACAGTATTATGTTCGACTTCGAGAGAAAGCATTTTAAGGTAATTTCTTGAAAAATGTCCAAATGTTTATTACGCTGGCCGCGTGCAGCGGTAAGCGTAATGTAACGGTCTGGCGTCCGTCCGTCCGTCTGTCCCGTCTCTTTTCTAACCGTAATAGAGCGCGTGGTGCATACTAAGTGTGACTCACCAGGGGACAGTACGCGACGCGGCCAGCGTACATTTTGGGTCCGAGTACGGACATACTTGTTGTTATCATGCTGATGTCATTTATATGCAGACTGTGATAGTATTATTGTTAGTGATCCTAGAGCAGATTCACCAGATCATATTTACATGTGGTCTGCTCAGTATTATTTTAAACGCAGTTTTGCTGCATTTTGTCGAAACTTTTGATTCTTACAATGTAATTGGATAATAATGTATGTGCATGTTTAATTGTCAGGCTTTTGCTGCTGAGTCATATCACACCTATTTGTAGTGTGTCAAAATCAGGATAGGTTTTGAGCAGTTTTGCAGTGATGTTGTTAAGCTAGAGTCGGACAGTTATAGTTATTCACAAATCTGCTGAATGATGTACTGCTTACGTCATCACGGTTGTACACGTTTTAAACTTGAATTGGCGTTTGTCTTTGCTGAACGCAGTCATTGCATTGCCCGGACTCACACAGACACACACACACACACGTCCGACTGCTCTACCTGGAGCACTAAGTGATCGGTAATACTGAAACCGCAAGGCGATTATTTTTCGTACATACAACAGTGCGAGAAAAAGAACGTACTGGACATGTTACCAAGAAAGCTAGATGAAGCCAGCACTCGCAAGAGTGCAAAAGCTCACGACTGCACTGTGTTTTGTGCCTCGTGACCTTGACCTTTGACCTTTTGCCCTTTTGACCCTAAAATAAATGGGTTTCCAGGATCATACGGTGGACAATGTTTGGTGATCCATAGCTGCATCGGTTTTCGAGATATCATTCAAGCGTCATCTAAAGACATTCCTGTTCAACTCAGCACACCCCTCTCACTGACTATAGAATGCGCCATCGGACTAATTGTATGAGGCGCACTACAAATGCAGCTGTTACTGTTTACTGTTACTGGTAAAACAAACAGGTAGACAGACAAACACTGATGAATCTGCGTGGGTAGAAAGTACAGCATCTCTATGTTCGCGCTGACAATCAGAAGATCCCGGTATGAAATTTGATCTCCTTTAATGGCGGCACCTGGCAGTACAGAGAAAAAGTTGAACGCGGTGACCGAGACAACCCTTCCGTACCAGACAAAGCCGTCAAAACTTTTTACCGGCAGGATTGTCCGCAGCGCAAACGCCGGTACTTCGATTACTCAGAGGTCGATTTTTTTTTCGCCACGCAGAGGCGACACGATGCACCGATGGGGTGAAATATGGCTCGGAGGAGTCGTCGATCTACGGTGCGAGATAGTAAAATTTTTTAAGGAAATTTAGGAATACAAACGCCCCACAGGGGCGTATCCCTTTCTCGATTCTTGTGAACCTTTCAGGGTTTATGGGCAGCTTCATGGCGATCCATTTTTTCCAATTTGGTGGGATTAGCTCAAAGAGTTCCGAGACCGAAGTTATTGGGTTTATACTAGTGGGTGCGTTTTCCCCGAAATTTTCAGTGCCCCTAGTGGGGGCGAAAGTATACGTCAGATCCAAAGAAGTTGAAGCAGTTTGAATTCTGAAATAATTTCGATGTCGTTGGATGGGAAGGTTTATAGTTGTGCATCCGCGTACAACTTTGTCTCAAAATCTTTCTACAGTGCTTGCGGTAAAATAACTCTACGGCGATCCTTCAGTATAGGAGACCGAGTTTAAAACCCCACGGAATTCCATGGGAAAACACGTGAAATTTTCCACGGAGATTCTACGGAATTCCGTATGTGAAAAACTCAGTGGAATTTTTATGCCACATGGGCAAAAACATATGAAAGCTCCGAGGAGACTCTATGGAATCCCGTGATGTTCGCGTCGTTTATTGAGGCAGCAAGCGCAAAAATCTGTCGACGGGTCTGACCTATAGGTGTGTTACCTAAAAGGGGTATAAATAAAAATTGTTATATTTCACCGGTTTGCACGGTGGACGGATTTGCACCACTGCAGGCAGTGGCACAGATGTAGGGACTAGGGGTCGCCGACGTAATCACATGTGACAAATTTCTTGGCGATGGGTTGAGAGGTGTCGATTCTGTGGGAGTCTCCACGACGTTTTCATATGTTTTACACACGTGGCATGAAAATTCCATGGGGTTTTCACATGGAATTCCACGGTATCCGCCATGGAAAATTTCACGCGTTTAGGCCTATCCCGATGGAATTCCATGGGGTATAAAACCAGGACCCCTTCTGCAGCATCGACACCTAGCCTACTTTGGGGAGACTGCTGTCAGGTCGCTTCTAAATGGCCGAAGTCGTTAGCACTTGCTTTTCTATGTATAATATATAAAGTTGCCGTCTGTCTGTCTGTCTGTCTGTCTGTCTGTCTGTGTGTTTGTCTTCCGGATTTCTCAAAAACGTGCGGACCGATTTCCATGAAACTTTTCATGGTTCATTGGGGTCATAGGTAGACGTGAACGTCTCAAACGCTTTTGTGCTCCTGGGTCCAGTTTAGTGCTCCTACTTCCCGGCCGGCCTTTGGCCGGGTAAACGCTAATATTTTATGTTATGATAAACACGCTGAAGCCCACGACTGGGCCAGTTATTACTGGTCCGCCTAATGGACCAGTATTGTTTTGCTCGCTGTCGTCTGTCGTCGTCTGTAACGCTACCGCCAGGGCGGGCTGGCCAGCCGCCGTGTGCGCGCACGATCGGCGCGCCGGCGGCCGTGCGCGTGGGCGGTCGGGCGGCCGATACTGCACGGCGGGCCAGTACGGTTACGTCCCGTTAGGGCGACACTTTGATCAGGCTGGGTAAAATGCATCACAATGAAAGTTTACCGGTTCAGACAAGCTGATCCAGATTCAGCGGAGAAATTCTACCGAAGAATGAATTACTTACTGACTTTGGCGTTCGCGTGACAGATTTTTTTCGCCACAGGCATCAATTTTGGCTTAAAATTCATCAAAATGCGCTTGTTGGCCATATCGGTCCCATTAGATCGTTCTAATGAACAAATCTGAATATAAAGGGTGAATGTGGATTCGGATGACGAAGGGAAAGAGGGAAGGGCGGACAGTTGCTTCGATGTTAGGGAACTTGGGGCGTCTAGAAAAACGCTCCGTTGGCTGGTGGATCGATGCGGTCGCAGCTGCTGAAGCTAGCTGGATGAATGCCATTGTGAGTGAATACGTAACTACGTATGCGGAGTCGAGCGATCTTGTTTGGCAGAGGCTAAGTTAACAAGCCGTCCGACCGACCGACCTACCGGTGTACGCACTCCTCCGCTGACGTCTAAGGTCACGGACGCCGGGTCCGACCAACGCTCGCTGGCTCTCGCCCGGTGCTGTAAACTTGTAAGTAAACGCGTGGCCGGCGGCGGTGGCGGCAGCGCGGCATGCCTGACCGGGACGCAGAAAGTTGATGATGCGGGACGCGGGGCAGGCGGGACCTAGACCAGACTGCCTGCCCGACCTCGGCTGCTGCTGCTGCTGCTGGCGGTGCTCTGCGTCTTACGGCGACAGCCGCCGCCCAGTCTGGCAATCTCACCACAGCTGCTGCGGTTGCAGTGTCTGCCTTGCTCCGTGCTTCCCCGCTTCGTACCCACTACTCACTCCACAGACAAGTGATTAGCGTAATAGAATAACGTACTGCTCAGTGCGAGCCGCCGTCGTCGGAGCCGCACCAGCAGCGGGCTCGGTACAGTAGACTCTCGCAGCGGCTCGAGTCCAGTCGATGCGTCTGGATTCTTGCATCGTTGCGAGCTACTGATTCTTGCGTAGTCGTCGGAACAATGTCGAGCTGATTTGACTTGAGTTTTACGTAGTGAATCGGAGCATCGAGACGCTTGCGGCGACGTAGACCTATAGGAGCAGCCGGTTATATATACTTAGTGAGGGTGCTGATGATGGGCGGCGGTGTCGTCGGTGGTCGAAGGCCGGTTGTCGGTCTCTATCTGCTCGTGTCGTCGTTCATCTTGTTCGTCGTCGTGGATCGCTGTCACGTGGCACAGTCCGCGGTGAGTTACTGTCAACTGTCAACTGTCATCAGTGGTCCTTGTAGTTATCGTTACTTAGGCCACTATTAAATATTCTCTCTCCACGGCCGCGAGCTGCAGTGGCAACATACGAGTCTGGCAGAGTGCTGCTGACAACTGTGACATCCCACACCAGCAGCTTTCCTTATTATTATTACTACTACTACTACTACTACTACGCTAGTATTTAGCCTGCCGTAAATCTAAGCTTCGAGGACAGGTTACAACAGATGTAACATTTAGTCAGACGTCAAACGATTGTGTGAACAGGAACGTCTTCAGACGCTGTTTGAAGGTAGCAACGGAGGTTGCGGTGATGACGTCGGTAGGCAAATTGTTCCACACTCGAGGTGCGGCAGCACTGAACGCACGATCACCGATTGTACGGAGTCGTGTGCGACGCACAACCAGCTTGTGGGTTGTCGCCGATCGTAGTCGTCTGCGAGAGATGTCGTCATCAGCCCACTGCAAGTCTCTCGCGAGGTATTCAGGTGCGGTCTGGTTACGGCAGGGGAACAAAAGAACGGCCAAACGGAACTGGATGCGTCCAGGAACGCGCAGCCAGTGCAAGTCGCACAGGAGCTGCGTGATCCGATCGTACTTACGACTGTTGTACACCAGTCTCGCTGCAGCATTGAACACGGACTGCAGACTACCCATCAGACGCCTTGTGATGCCGTTGAGTGTGACGCTGTCGTAGTCGAGTCGTGACAGAACCAACGAGGTGACGAGGGACAGTAGAACAGGTTGGCTGACGGAGCGACGGATGCTGCGTATGTAACGCAGATCTGCGAAACAACTGGACACGGTCCGTGACACATGGGTCGTCATTGACATGTCGCTGTCGATATATATCCCAAGGTCACGAACGGACTTAGCAGGCTTGACATCGTTGGCGCAGACCTGTATCGACCCGTCTGGGATGCTGTGCTGATGCCTTGGCGCCGCACACCACAGAACTTCCGTCTTGGATGAATTGAGCTGTAGACGGTTTGACTTCATCCAGGACTGGTGGCAACGTCGTGGATACACGTGCTCGTGCGATCCGTCAGAGCCTGAGTGTTGTCAGGACGGAAGAACGCGTATATCTGTATGTCATCGTGTAATCCAAACCCCGACCTTCCAAAATTTAATCAGCTCTTCTCTTGTCCGTAGTAGTCTACCTGCTCTCCAATTTTTATGAAAATTCGCTTAACGCTTGAGCTGTGATGTTCACAGACAGACAGACAGAGGAACAAACAGTGCACTGTTCGAGTATTTTACGTTTTCTTTAGATTTCAAAAAGACTTGTTTTTACGTTTTTTTGAACTGACATGTCAAAAAGTCGTTAGAAAAAGTTCAGTCCTGAGTCCTTCGCTTAGTGATCAGAACAGTACCGGTAAACGTAGTTCGGCAATTCAGTTCCCAACTCCCCGAGCGTGACCCGAGCCATTGCCGAACGCCAGCGTACGGGCAGTTGTTTATTTGTACGGTCAGAAATTGTTGACTTAAAGGCCTAACTGATTGAGTTGTCTCTAAAACTGTAGCCTACGTACGTTTTTACGTTTTAACGTTTTTCAAAATACAAAAAACGTGACGTTTAACGTTTCTTGAGTTGTTGCATGCACCAGTTTTCTCGAACGCTGAAACAGCGGTCAGAACATCAGCTTTGCACCTGTGGCGGAGATGACTACCGATTTCTACAAGCCGATATGGCTTTTCAGAGCTGTAGCCTGTAGGCCTAATCCTCAGTATACGTAATAAACGACAGCAGCAGACTCAACAGCGTGCGTTCTTTCGGTTCGTTGTACGAGTAACGTGAGTTTCTGCCTCTCGGTGACACCCAAACCAACTTCTGCTTTTGATTAGCTATGCCGTGGTAATTTTACGACGCCTGCTACAAGTACAAGGCGTCTTGTTCAGCCGGTTACTGGTTATCCATGCATGCCGATATAGGCAAGGTGTGGATATATCGTTTACTGTTTGTAATTTTGTTTGTTTGTTTGTAAGCTTACGGATTTCGCCGCTGAGGATAAAGCTAGCGGCGTCAAATTTTGCAGGGCGGTGTGTCGGCATCCTGGGCAGGAAATCTACCATTTTGGGGAACTTTGCTCCCCCAGAAGCCCAAAATCGGACCAGTCGGCCAGCGCGTGATATATGCGCGCTGGGCTGCCATGGCGCGGGCGACGCGGGCGTGCGCACGGGCCACGCGTAGAATCGGCATGTGTGGATATACGGCCGTCCCCGAAGACGGACGTACTTGTAACTTGCTTACAATGTTTTTCGTTGTATTGGAACGGTATATAAGATGGCATGTAAATAACCTTTTTTAATTTTTACCGCGCGACTGTAATAGTCTCGAGTGGTATGATGACTGCAATGCGTGAGATCCCAGGATCGAATCCACCGTCGGCAGTTGTGTTTATCACGACAGCAACTGTGATACGTTGCCTTGGTTACGGGCTGCGCACCCTTATGCATGCATAGGTTGACTCAGCCTTCCACCCTCCGTGCCGACGGTAAAGTGAGTATCACCTTTCGGGCTGAGTAATAATAATGAATGATAAAGATGGGCGTGGACAACAGCAGCCGGACTCACAACCCAAGTCGGTTGGCTTGGTGTGAGGGTTGGCGGCCAACTGGGGCTGAATGAACCGGGTGAACTCTCGCAATGGCTCTGGTCATGACGATTATTGTCATGGGTATTATTCATTTAGTTATTTATTATATGCATAGCGCGGTAATAAGCTGTTGCCAGGTGCCCGTCTGTCACAAGCCGGTGTTCAGTCGCAGTGGATAAGCTTCTTGTAGAGCAGGGTAGCCAATAAGGACACTGGTTTTCTCGTGCCGAAGAGCTTGCTGAAATTCCGATGCATGGGTCTTCGCGACTGGGCCGCCAAATACACGTAGTCTATGAAAAGTTCGCAAGTGGCAACTCCTCCACTTACGATGATTTACGTACAACAACGATCAACGTTCAAAACTAACTTTCACACTTGAACACCATGCAGATGCCATATCCCCCACATACACGTCACGTGACACGGCGCATGCGCACTCCACATTAGGTCTTTTCTTTACACAGGGAAAACGAGCCCCGTAAATTGCATAATGGATAGGAAACACGAGCAAGTGCGTTAGATTCCACAACCCTCTCAAAACACGGGTCACGTGATCGCGCGTTTGCGCAGGCCCATTTGAGTTGTTGATGATGATGATTATGATGAATACATTCCGGGCAACGTTTCCTGGCGGAACGGACCTAAATGACTTTGAATAGTCCTTCCGATCGAATACCGTAGTAGAGTAGCTCACACATGATTTTCGACCACTGTAATTAACTGTGTGACATGCTGCGTTTTTCTAGCTGTTGGCTGTTGGCTGTATAGGCTTCATCATAGCTGAAATGGCCTTTAAGATTTTTAGAAGTCATCGGCAGTGGTATCATATATACGGCTAGATAGATCATTATGACTTCCTATTAACGTTTCACGGTAACTGTTTGCCTTTCATTTCCAAGATAAAGCGAGATATTGGTCGATAATCGTGCTTTTCTGATCCCACCTGTATTTGGGGTGAACTCATCTAAATTTCACTAAGATCTTCGGTGTGAGACTACCACATAGCGTTGATAGTGCGTTAGATCGTTGTAACAGGATACCAGCGTGTGACAGACAGACAGGCAGAAATGCTACAACAGCGTCGCGGTATGCTATTGCTGCCCTACCAGAAAAACCGATGGTGACTGGGGCGGAAGCGAAGCCAGCTTCTGTGCAGGATATATTCCCTATGTGTAGTACATTCCGTGCTGGCATATAATGATCCTGTCGATAAAATTAATATGTTCATTCCCACGGCAGTAGTTTGAGTGTAAGCTATAATAGTTGTATGAGCGCCGATTTTGACTGGCGTAGTTCGGGTATAAAGGCTTTGACAGGCGTGTTTACGAGTTAACCACTGGCAAGCACCTGCTACAAGTGGTGTGGTGATGTATGTCTTACAGGCTGTACAGAGGAACAGCCCAGAACTGTGGGACGAGCGGTACCTATGCAAGGGATGTATCGGCTGCGTGTGTCCTGGTGAGAAAGGGGTCAAGGTTAGTGCTTTCACTGTTTGATACTATCGTAGTGCACACCGTGAGTAAAGGTAGGTGGAGTGCAGTAGGTATTAATTACACACACTACTGTCACCTTCTGACAGTGATTAACTCGTTTGTTGCATAAACTTAACGTCGTTTGTCATCAAATCATATTCCAAATGTTCTTGCGTTATCTGCATTCTATGGTTCATATGTTGCACATAAATGAAGTAAATCCTCACCATATTATTTTGAAGCATTTGTCGTCTAAATGTTGTTAAGTTTTGTTAAGTTTCAAGTAAAATGATTAGTTATGATAGTGTGAGTAAAAGTTCAGCCGTTAGTTAAATTTTTTTAAATTTCTCAAGGTAGTGTAGCAACACAGTTAAGGTGAGGTGAAAGGCTCTGCAATAGTTATATAGCATCGAGTTTCCTTGGGAATGCCAGTGAACGAATTTTGAAAATTGGTCTACATTTGCCAAAGTTATGATAAAAAGTTAAGTGTATTGATTTTTTGAGACACAGTGTATAATGATTGTGGCGAATAAACTAAATACCCAGTAAAGATGTTCATTTTGTTAAATAGGACTTATTACGCGGACGAACTGGGCAAATAAAGATGATTCTCAAGTTAACAGTTCTTTTACTTTTGAAGATAGTCGTATTTATTTATCGAACAGTTCATCCGTAAATTCATTCATTAATAAATTTATTTAGTGTGAATTTCCTGTTGAATGTATGCTGTTTCAGGGAGAAAGAGGTTTGCCAGGCCTTCAAGGGGCTCCGGGAGACTACGGACCAGTAGGGCCGGAAGGCCCGGTTGGTCAGAAGGGACGGAGAGGAGAGCCGGGTTACTCTGGAACGCTAGGCCCTAAAGGACTTCGGGTACTTTATTCTACCGAATTTATTTATATTGTTGAATTACTGAATTTTATGCTACAGTCTGCTAATTTGTTTTGTTGATTAAGTCCATTAAAGTGATTACGTTTTATGAAAATCTGAATAAAGATAGTTTCTGACAATTTTGCATGAACGCTGAGTACTGTGATTTACTATTATCCCACGTGTCAGCGACGTTTATGACTAATGCCCAAGCACTCATATTTCTGTTTATATTTTTCTAACCGTTATTTTCATATACTCTTTTTCGTGCGCACACACACTCACACACACTACTAGAACTATTCTACTGAGCCATCTGTTCTGGAGTTACAACTGTATGCTGATGTCAGTATGCCAGCATAGACATCAGCCATCACATGCGAGTGACAGAAAACTGTTCAGGCGTTGGACTACAATTCTCAAACCTGATGACTTCTATGATGTCGTCATTCATTCAATGCAAGAACGTTTCTACAGTTGTGGTGGTTTGGCGTAGCTTAGCGGTAACGGCGTTGGGTGTATCAACGAAGTTATTATACGTGGAACGCCGTTAGTACTGGGATAGATAACTGTCTTCGGGCAGGCAAACCACATGCGTATTTTACAAGCCACCCAGGCCAACTTAGCATTCTACTCTCAGCGGGACGGCAAGTGAGTACCGGCGAAAGTGAGGTAATGTTCTGTGGCTTGGGAGTAAAGACAGGCACTGCATGGCTCCTTCCATTCGTGGATAAAACCCGTGCGTGACAGGTAAAACTGTATTAACACATGTCATACCTGAGTACTTTACAGATGAGTTCATTTATAAAGCGCTGTGCAAGTGTCTTGTTTACTTTACTTACGTCAGTGAAATCCACGTTGTTGCTAAAGTTGATCGATCTTCATTGCTAATTTTGCTATTATCCATTGTGTAGTTAAGCTGCTTTTCAGTTACACAGATAGTTCAACTAATTAAAAATAGTTTAGTTAGCTAAGATTTATTTTAGTTCCTAACTATATTGTTAAACTAAAATAATTTAGCTTGCGGATGCCAAATTTTTTTAGATTAAGAACTTAATTTATGTTTGTACTTTGTACGTTTTACTGTGATGAATTTGTTTTACTTACTATGTTTA